>Ga0265330_10000134_pt1 | contig 59427 bp, 57 predicted proteins | sample 41919metaG_FD_202083 | JGI IMG/M metagenome (GOLD analysis project Ga0265330, IMG submission 202083) | Rhizosphere microbial communities from Carex aquatilis grown in University of Washington, Seatle, WA, United States - 4-19-19 metaG | ecosystem: Host-associated > Plants > Roots > Rhizosphere...
ACTCCAGCGACTGCATTCGCTGTCTGGATTGCACCAGCTGCGCCCACGTGACGGTTGGATTGAGACTCCCGTTGGGGATGCCGGCTGCGTCCGACCGCAACCAGCAAGACTCACCCTCACCATAGGAAGCTGAGTATGATCTACAAAAAGTCGCCAATATGGGAACCCTCAACGGGTTCCCAAACCCTCCCGCGCAGGTCCGCGGCGAGCAAAGCTCGCCGGCTTCCCACGCGACTATTGCCGCCGGTTCTGCTGGCCGCGTTTGCGGCCGTGCCCATCTACGCCGTGGTGTCCGGGCAACGGAGCGGCTCCGCACCAGCGGTCGCGCGTGTCGTCGACTCCGATCCGCTATCAACCGTCCCCCTCGACATTCGCTCGGGCAGTCCTGCGGCCGCCACGCCGTCCAGCAAGGGTCTGCACTATCTCGGGGCCAAGGTGACTGATGTCGATCCGGCCGATGCCCGCGCGCTCGGGCTGTCTTGGCCGGCAAGAGGCGTGATTGTTGACTGTGTGATCGCCGGTTGCCCGGCGGGCCAGGCAGGCCTGGTCATCAACGACATCATCGTGGGCATCGGTGGGCAGCCGGTGTTCAACCAGGCCCAGTTTTCGACCTTGCTGGCCAACGAAACCGCGCCCGCCCTGACGTTTGACGTTCTACGCGGCGGACGCCAGGAACGCGTCGTGATCGCGGCACACGTCGATCCCGTTTCTTCCGCCACCGGAGTGGCGATGGTCGTTCCCGCAACCCCTAACCCCTGCGCCGTGTGCCCGCTTTGAGCGTGCGACTGCAAAGAGCGTGGGTTTGGGTGGTCGTGTTGGCCGTCCTGTGCATCACGCCGTGGCCAATCCTTGCCCTCGCGCCTGCGCGCAAGGGCGAGTGGTACATCGTGGCTGTGCCTGTCGACAACGGCATGAATGTCGCGCCCGTTGTGGGCAGAAGCCCGCAATTCGCCATTGTCGACGTAAAGACCGGCGCGGTTAAGGTCATCGCGAATCCGTATCAGAACGACACGCACGGGGCGGGGCTCAATTGCGCGCGGCTTCTCTTCGACGAAAAGGTCGGCGTCGTCATCGTGCATGACATCGGCCCCGAGCCATTCAAGCACTTTGCCGGCAGGGGTGTGGCCGTGTACACGGGAAAACCGACGACGGTCGCGGATGCCATCGCCCAGCTCAAGGCAGGCATGCTGGCCAAGGTGACCCGCGCCACGGTCACAACACACTACGGTCTCGGAAAACTTGGCTTGGCCTCGCCTTCGTCGATCGCTCCGTGTCCGATGTCGGGCGCAGCCGGCGCGGCGCCGCAGCCAGCCGCCATGCCCGTGGCATCGCCGGCGCCCGCAATGCCTGCACCTTTGCCTGCGATTCCACCGCCCGCGACGCCGGCGATACCGCCGGTGGTGCCCACCGCACCGTTCCCGCAGGCCGGTGCGGGGCTCCCCAACCCGTCGCCTTCGGCCGCCGAGGCGCCAGCCCCGGCGGTGGTGGGCCCGTTCCAGATTCCGAGGCTGGCGATGGAGGTCGCTGGCACAGGCAGAGGCGTCAGGATCTTCCGCGTCTACGGCGGGTCGGTGGCCCAGGCGGGCGGGCTGCGCGCGGGTGACTTGATTCTGAGCTTCGGGACCAAGAGAATCATCGACATGGCCACCTTCGTCCAAGCGGCGAGCCAAGCGCCCGAAGAACAAAGCGTGACCGTTGAGGTTTTTCGCCAGGGGCAGGTTTTCCGGGCGCAAATCACGATGGGCGAAGGCGAAATGGAATCGGTCACGCTGCCGCGCGATCCGGCTCCCCCCTATTCCGCGGCAGCGGCTAGCACTCCCGTTGGCTCTCCGCCCGGCACAGGCGCTGCATCCCAGGTGAAATTTCTATGACCGAAACAGTCGCGTCCGCAATGCCAGGCGTGAAGTCTCTGCCCTGCAAACACGCCAGCACCTCCACCTGCGAACGCTGCCGGAAACGCATCGTGGCCGATTCGTTCATCCTGACGGCGAGCGGTCTGGTGCTCAAGGTGATCTTGGGTATCCTGTGCGGCAGTCAGGCGGTCTTGGCCGACGCCGTCCATTCGCTGATGGACACGATTGCCTTCGGTGTGAACTACGCCGGCGCAGGCGTGGTCACGCGCTTCCCGCGGGCAACACCCTACCGGCAGAAGGTCATCATCGGGTGCTTGATCCTTCTGTCCGGCGTGTGGCTCTGCGCCGGCAACGCGGCCCTGCTCATCTGCGGAACTCTGGCCCACCCCGGGCTGTGGAGCCTGGTGCTGGCCGGAAGCTCGGCGGTGGTCAACTATCGCTTGCACAAAAGGTCGAACTGCTTGAGCAAGCAGACCGATGACCCAGACATTCGAGTCTGCGCCGTGCAGAATCGGACGAACTTCTGGGCGTCTTGCGTGGCCTTGGTCGGCGTGTCGCTCGCGGAGTTCGGCGCTCTGGTCTTCGATCCCATCTGCGCTTTCGTCATCGGCACGCTGCTCGTCGGCGGTGGGTTCGCGGTCTTTCGCGAGAGTTTCGCCCAGAAGCCCCCGGCGGCCGGCTGGACCAAACGCTCGATCTTGCGCACGGCCACTGTCCTGTCATGCGTGATCATTGGAATCTTTGCGGTGCGCGTGTACACGACGGTCAGCCGACGCGACATCATTCTGGTGCCGGCCCAGGGCACGACCCTCGACAGCCCGGTCGACAACGTGCTCGGTCGTGCGCAGTACTTCGTCATCGTGGATCGCGCCCGCCAGAGGATCACGCCGCTGGTGAACGCGAATCGATTCCAGCAAGGCGACGTAAGCAATGGTCTGGTTGCCACCGTCAAGGCCTACGATGTGGACGTGGTGCTGGCGGAGAAGGTCGGCACCGAGATGTTCGCGGACCTCACCGCCGCCGGCGTTCGCGTGTTCTATTTCGAAGGCCCGCAGAGCGTCGGGCGTGCGGTTTCCGACTTCCAGAGTGAGAATCTGTCTTTCGCCAGGGCACCAAACGTGAGCCGGAGATACGGTCTGTCGGGAATCGGCTGGATGCAGCCCTGGTAGCGACCGGGGGAGCCGCAGCGGAACAGTTTGGAACACAATGGTCCATGAAAGGACAGACGGATAGGTCCGTCTTTTGTCCCGATCGGCACCCACCTGTGGAACACAGTGGAACATAACGTTCCCGCAGCGCCAGTTCGGCCCTTCCATCGCAAGCGCAACTGGCCGAAATAGCACGACTTCCTGTCTGCGCTTTGTTGGCGCGGTTCTTGCTGACGGGGAGCGAGGATCTTCATGTCGGTGACAGCGATCATCCTTCCCTGGCAAACCCGAAAGTTTGCGAAAACCGTCCGACTCGTTCGTCTCGCTCCCTTGCGAGGGCGAACGTGAGCCTCGCCCAAAGCGAGAGGCGACGGCGGGTCATGAAGCGATCGGTGGCTTTGGGCCACTGCGTTTGTGACCCAAAGCAGGCGTGCCCTTGTTCGACTTTCAGAACCGAAGAGATATGTGAGTGCGCAGGAGAGCGCCTGCCGCCCAAGTCCGGGCCGGTCAGGCTGACCGAGATGGTTCGCGGAACCGGCTGCTCGGCCAAGATCGGCAAGACCGACCTGCTGGCGGCGCTGAGCGGCTTGCCCGACATCGACGATGCGCGCGTCGTGGTCGGCCGCAGCGCTGGCGACGACGCCGGCGTGATCATGCTTTCGGATCGAGAAGCCACGGTGATGACCGTCGACGTGCTCGCCCCGCCGGTCGACGACCCCTTCACCTTCGGGCAGATCGCGGCGGCCAATTCTCTCAGCGACATCTACGCCATGGGCGGCACGCCTCAGTGTGCGCTGTCGATCATCGGCTTTCCTGCCCACACGCAACCCCTCGCGATCATGCGCGAAATCCTCCGGGGCGGCTTCGAGAAGATGAAAGAAGCCGGAATCTGCGTTCTCGGCGGACACAGCACCGACGACGACGAGATCAAGTTTGGCTTCGCGGTCCTGGGTACGGCCAAGCCGGGTGGCTTTCTCACCAATGCCGGCGCTCAGGTCGGCGACGTGGCGGTTCTGACCAAACCTCTCGGCACCGGCATCGTGAGCTTCGCGGCCCAGTGTGGCCAGGGCCAAGACGGAGGCGTCGCGGAGATCACCCGTTCGATGGCCCAGCTCAACCAACTGGCCGGGGCGAGAATGCAGACTCACGGAGCCCACGCGGCAACCGACATCACCGGCTTCGGCCTGCTGCCGCATGTTTTCGAGATCGCCAGGAGCAGCCAGGTCGAAATCGAGATCGATTTCGATTCCATCCCTCTGTTCAGCTCGGTGAGGGACTTGGCCGCGCGTGATGTGCTGCCTGGCGCGGTTGAGCGGAACCGCGAATCGCTGGCGGAAGATCGGCTCGATCTCGCAGCCTTGGGACCAGCGCAACAGGCGATTCTGTTCGGCCCGGAGACCTCGGGCGGGCTGGTGGTTTTTCTGCCTGAGGCTGGTGCCGGCCCGTTTCTCGCCGAACTTCGCCGCGAAGGCTTCGCACCCGCGGCTGTCATCGGACGGGCCATTGGTCAGTGCGCGGAAGGAAGGATTCGGGTCACGAAGGCGGGCGTGCGGACGGCTGTGCCGTCTGCCAAACCATCTTTTCGGCTGGCCGCCAAAGGCAGCTCGTGCTGCTGCAAGCCTAGCGGCGATGATTCGACATGAGTTGCCGTCGAGAAACGAGCCTTGTTCTCGCCCGCAAAGACGTCACGGGGGTGTTCGGCAATCTGGTGATGCTCGCGGCCTTCAAAGCCGTCGTGAGGCCTAACCGGTCTCAGGTGGGTTCGATTCCCATCCGCCCCCTCCAACAACAACTTGCATGAGCTGCAAAGTGTCCCCGAACAGCGAAAGGCTGCAGGCTCTGCCCTCTATCTCGAAGGTCTTGGGCACCGATGCCTTTGCCAAGCTAGCCGGCGAGTACGGCGCAGGCGTGGCCAAGTTCCAGCTGCGCGATCTGGTTGCTTCTTGCCGCGCGGCGATTCTTGCAAACGAGCGTGCCGAAGCGCCCAGCGTCGAGGCTCTGATGACGGAGCTGCAGACGCAGCTCGTCAGGCTGGCACGGCCGGCCGGTCGCGATGCCATCAACGCGACTGGGATCCTCCTGCACACTGGGCTCGGTCGCGCGCCGCTTTGTCGCGAGGCCGTCGACGCCCTCGCCCGCTTCGACCACTACTCCTTGTTGCAGACCGACCTCGCGGACGGCGGACGGGGCCTGCGCGAGGAAAAGGTCGAGCGACTGCTCGCCGAGATCACCGGGTGCGAAGCGGTCTGTGTGGTCAACAACAACGCAGCGGCCACCATGCTGATTCTCGCCGCCCTGGCGGCCGAGCGGGAAGTGATCATCAGTCGCGGGCAACTCGTCGAGATTGGCGGCTCTTTTCGCATCCCTGACGTGATGGCCGAAAGCGGCGCCGTGCTGCGCGAGGTGGGCACCACGAATCGCACCCACCTGCGCGACTACCAGGCCGCCATCGTCGACGGACGAACGGCAGCCATCATGCACGTGCACACCTCCAACTATCGCATTCGAGGGTTCGTCGCCGCGCCGCCGGTCAGCGAACTCGCCACGCTCGCGCACGACCGGGGTTTGCTCATGATCGACGACCTGGGCAGCGGGGCGCTGGTGCCTCTGCGGCCGTTCGGCCTGCCGGACGAGCCGCTGGTCAAGGACTCGATCGCGGCCGGCGTCGACGTCTGCTGCTTCAGCGGCGACAAACTCATTTCGGGACCCCAGGCCGGCATCATCGTTGGCAAGCGTGCCGCGATCGAACGGATTCGCAAGAGCCCGCTTTCGCGCATGGCCCGCGTCTGCAAGATGACCCTGGCCGTCCTCGAAGCGACACTGTGCCACTTCCTCGACGACGAATCCTATCGCCACGCAATTCCGCTCTACCGGATGCTCGCTCGCAGCCAGGACGACCTGCAACGGCAGGCCGAGGAGGTGCAGGCGCGCATCGGTCCTGCACCCGAGGCCGAGATCAAGATTGTCAGCCACACCAGTTTCATTGGCAGTGGGTCATTGCCTGACCAGGGCCTGCCCACCAGAGCGGTCAGCCTCAGTCACGCGCGGCTTGGCCCGCACGAGCTGTCGCGGCGTCTGCGCACCTCGCTGCCGTCAGTATTCGGCCACATCAAGGACGATGCCGTGCTGCTCGACATGCGCACCGTGCAGCCCGACGAAGTCGAGACGCTGGCCACGGTCGTGCGCGATGTTTTGCTGCCAAACCGGGAGGAAGTCGGATGATCGACAGCGATTCCGGATCGCACGTGCTTCACGCCATTGTGGGCACAGCTGGCCACGTGGACCACGGCAAGACCGAGCTGGTGGGGCGGCTCACCGGCTTCGACACCGACCGTCTTCCCGAGGAGAAAAAGCGGGGCATGAGCATCGACCTCGGCTTCGCCCCGTACACCATGGCCGATGGCCGCGTGTTCGGCATCGTCGATGTTCCCGGGCACAAGGACTTCGTTCGCAACATGGTGGCCGGTGCGGCGTCGGTCGACGTGCTCATGCTGGTGGTCGCAGCGGATGACGGCATCATGCCGCAGACAGAAGAGCACATGCGTATCGTGAGCATGCTGCGCACGCCACGGGTCATGGCGGTCGTGACCAAGGTCGATCTGGTCCCGGATGACGGCCGAGCCAAACTCCGTCAGGACGTGGGGCAATTTCTGGGCCGCATGGGATACGGTGCCGCTCCCATCGTGCTCATGTCGAACCGCACGGGCGAAGGCCTGGATGAGACCAAGCGGACGCTTGAACTGGTCGTGCAAGAAGCTGTCGCAGCCTTGCAGCAAGGCGAGCACGGACAGCGGGCTTTTCGCATGAACATCGAACGGGTGTTCACCCTAAAGGGCCACGGCACAGTCGTCACAGGCATCCCGCTATCCGGCGAGGTACGCGTGGAGGATACACTCGACCTGCTGCCCACCGGACAGCGGACGGGCGTGCGCTCGATCCAGGCATACCGGCGCGCGACCCAGGGAGCATCAGCCAACGCCTGCATCGCCATCAATCTGCGCGACGTGGCCCCGGACTCGGTTCACCGGGGCATGACCCTGGCCGCGCCTGGCTTCTTTTCTGGGACCGTTGATCTGCTGGCCACTTTGCGCAACGCCAGCGACACATCGATCATTCGACATCGCGCCGAGGTCCGCTTGCACGCAGGGACTTCAGCCACGACGGCCTCGCTGGGGCTTCTCGGGACCAGCCAACTGGCGCCCGGAGAAGAAGGCTTCGTGCGCATGCGCCTGGAGGAACCCGTAGTCCTCGCGGTCGGAGATCGATTCGTCGTCCGCAGTCTGTCGCCCGCCTTCACCCTGGGCGGCGGCTCCGTTCTCTCGACGGGTATCACCCGCATGCGAAGGAGCGCTGCCCCGTTGCTGGCAGGACTCGCACAGGCGCGAACCGCGCTCGAGCGGGGTGATTTTCTGGCCACGGCGATCGCCGCCAAGATCGATCCGCTGCTTAGTCATCGTGAACTTCTGCGGCTCACGCAGCTGCCCGAAGATCGGGCGGCCACCGCAATCTCGCGCCAGCAAGCCGAAGGTGGCGTGGTCTGCCTGGGCGAGGACTGGCTGGTGACAGCGCGACGGAGTGACCTTGTCGGCCGGCTCAAGTTGGTGCTGCAGCACCATCACCAGAGCAACAAATACGCCTGGGGCATGCAGCCACGCCAGGTGTGCAAGTTGCTCGGCATCGGGCCAAAGAGCTTCACGGGCCTGGCCCAGGAGCTGGGGCGCGCCGACGAGGACATCATCGTTCAGCACGGAGCACTGGCGATGAAGGGCCACCGTCCCGCCCTGAGTGACCAGCAGCTGCGCAGCAAGGACGAGCTGGTCCGGCGCGTGCGGATGGCAAACGTGAGCCCGCCCGCGCAAGGGGATCTCAAGACGGCATTGGGGTTGCCTCAACTCGAAATGAATCTGCTGCTGCGCCTGCTGCGCGACGAAGGGGTGGTGACCGTCCTACGCTCGCACATCATTTCGACCGAGGTCTTCAACCAGTGCCGCGACAAGCTCCTGGCGCTCTTCGCCGAGCATTCGGTCGTCGACATCGCAGCTTTTCGCAACGCCACCGGAACGAGCCGCCGCGTGGCCGTCGAGATTTTGGAAGCCTTCGACCAGCAAGCGCTCACCCGCCGCACCGACGAGGGACGGGTTCTGGCATCCGGAAAGCCCGAGCGCCCAGGTGAGTCCGCTGCGGCGGCGTAGGCGCGGTGTTCAGTGCGCCCCGGAGTTTCACCACAGAGAGCGCAGAGTTCACAGGGACGGAAAGGAAGGAAGGAAGGAAGGAAGGAAGGAAGGAAGGAAGGAAGGGTTCGGATCCGGATCAGAACCCCTTCTTCCTTCCGATCCGTCTCGGTGTTCCGGATCGGAAACCCTTTCTTTCCGGCCTCTGTGTCCTCTGTGCTCTCTGTGGTGAAACTCCGGATCCGTTTCAGCGTCGCTTGCCTGCGAGCATTCCGCATTCGTTCATGCGTCGCCACAGGGTGTTGCGGGCGATGCCCAGGCTGCGCGCCGTCTTGCTGCGATTCCATTGATGGGCGTCCAGTGCCTCGACTAGTTTCTGCGCCAGTGGGTTGTCCGGCTGCGATCGCTTGAGCGGGGTTTGGACACCTGCGCGCAAAACGGCGCGTTCGGATGGGCGTCGCGACTTGGACAACGTCTGCGCTGCCACGTACCGACTCTCGCCCTCGCCCAGAACCTCGGGTGGCAGATGCCGAAGCTCGATGCGCGTGCCGTGACACACGACGAAGGCGCGTTCCACGATGTTCTGCAACTCGCGCACGTTGCCCGGGTACTCGTATGCGCACAGCGCGGACAGGGCGCGCGGGGCGATGTCCTGGATCTGCTTGCCGGTCTTGAGCACCAGCCGCCGAAATACGTGGTCGATGAGCAACGGGATGTCCTCGCGCCGTTCGCGCAGAGCCCGCAGCGTGATGGGAATGATGCGGATGCGATAGAAGAGATCCTGGCGGAAAGTTCCCTCGCGCACCATGGTCGCCAGGTCGCGATTGGTGGCGGCGATCACCCGCACGTCGACCTTGATGGTTCGCGTGCTGCCCAGGGGGTGAACCTCGCCCTCCTGAAGCACGCGCAGAAGCCGCACCTGAAAGGCCGGCGTGATGTCACCGATCTCGTCGAGCAGGATGGTGCCGCCGTTGGCCAGCGCGAAGTGCCCCGGCTTGTCGCGTTTGGCATCTGTGAACGCGCCTTTGACGTAGCCGAAGAGCTCGGATTCCAGCAGGGTGTCAGGCAGGGCGCCGCAGTTCACACGGACAAAGGGGCCATTCTTGCGCGGACTCAGCCCGTGGATGGCTCGCGCCACCATTTCCTTGCCTGTGCCGCTCGGCCCATCGACCAGCACGGGCGCGTCCGAGATAGCCACATCGGGAAGCAGGCGGAAGAGCTCGAGCATGGCCGGGCTGGCGCCGATCATGTTGGCGAAGACTCTTTCCCCGCTCAACTCTTGCCGCAGGCTCTCGATATCCGAAACATCGCGGAAGATCTCGACCGCACCGGCCAGGCGGTCACCCCGCCGCAGCACCGCCGTGGACACCGTGATGGGCACCGTCCGCATGGATGCGTTGAGCACATCGACCCGTACATCGTAGAGAGGACGCCCGGTCGCCAGCGTTTCTTTCAGAGCGCAACCGCTCTGGCAGATGTTGGCGCGAAACACCTCGTGGCACTTCTTGCCAATGGCCACCCGCCGCGAGACGCCGGTGATCCGCTCGGCCTCGCGATTGAACGAAGTGATTCGGAAATTCTTGTCCACGGCGAAGACGCCTTCGTGGATGCTGTCGAGGATGAGCGGAAACAGATCGCCCATCTCCGTCGAGACGCTGGAAGATGTCGTTTTGCTGTGGCTCATGTCCGAGGTCGCGCCGAGCCCGATTGAAATTCGGACCGTCGGCTGGGCAGCGCGTCGGGCGCGAACACCCGCACCTGCCGGGCACGCAGCCACACGGTTTCTCCGGGTTGCAAGCACAGGGTGGCGAAGTCATCGCGCGAGACATGCGCTTCGATGGGTTCGGCCGTGTTCAGCGTGGTCAGCTCGATGTGAACCACGGGACCGACGAACTGCACATGCCTCACTTGCGCCGCGATCGACGATGGATCGCTGCCGTCGCGCACTGGGATCAGATCGTGCGGCCGAACAAAGGCAACCTCGCCACTGCCCTCGGCCGCTGCCTCGCTGGGCGTCGCAGGGCTGGCGATGGAGTTGGTGTGTCCCAGGAAGGAATACACGAACAGATTCTTGGGATGATCGTAGATCTCTTCTGGCGTTCCGATCTGCTCGATGCGCCCCTCGTTCATGATGACCACCCGGTCCGCCACCTCCAGCGCCTCTTCGGTGTCGTGGGTCACGAACACGCTGGTGACGTGCAGATCGTCGTGCAGACGCCGCAGCCAGCGCCGCAACTCCCGGCGCACGTGATTGTCGAGCGCGCCGAAGGGCTCATCGAGCAGCAACAGCCTGGGCTCGACCGCCAGCGAGCGCGCCAGCGCCACCCGCTGGCGCTGACCGCCCGAAAGCTGGGCCGGGTAATGCCAGGCCAGGTGCTCCATTTGGACCAGCTCGATCAGGCTGCGCACCTTGCGACAGATCTCCGCCTCGGAAAGGCCCAGGCGCTTGCGCTGGACGCGGAGTCCGAACGCGATGTTCTCGAACACGCTCAGGTGCCGAAACAGGGCGTAGTGCTGGAACACGAAGCCGACCCGCCGCTCGCGCACGCTTCGGCTTGCAGCGCTCTCGCCATCGAAAAGCACGGCGCCGCTGTCGGGCGCCTCGAGGCCGGCGATGATCCGCAGCAGCGTGGTCTTCCCGCAACCGGACGGACCCAGCAGCGCCACCAGCTCGCCGGTCGGGATTGCGAGATCGAGGTTCTTGATAGTTGCGACCTCGCCGAACGTCTTGTTGAGGCCCTTCAGCTCGACGCTCATGCTCGCTCCCCCTCACGCCGCCCACGGCCAGTCAGCGCGCCCTCCAGGGCCGCCGCGGTCTTGCGTTCGAGGACGGTCTTCAGCACCAAGGTGATGACCGCGAACACCGTCAACAGCGAGGCCACGGCAAAAGCCGCCGCGAAACGTGAATCGTCATACAGGCTCTGCACGTGCAGCGGAATGGTGTTGGTTTCCCCGCGGATAAGCCCGGAAACCACCGACACCGCGCCGAATTCCCCCAGCGCACGCGCCGTGCACAGCACGATGCCGTAGAGCAAACCCCACTTCACGTTGGGCAAGGTGACCCGCCAGAACGTCTGCCAGCCCGATGCCCCCAGCGACAGTCCTGCCAGTTCGTCGTCGGAACCCTGCGCTTCCATGAGCGGGATCAGCTCGCGCGCCACGAACGGGAAGGTGACAAAGACCGTGGCCATGACCATGCCGGGAATCGCGAAGATGATCTTGATGTGGTGCTCGGTAAGGAACGGCCCGAACACGCCGCGAGCGCCGAAAAGCAGCACGAAAAGCAGACCCGCGATGACCGGCGAAACCGACAGCGGCAGATCGATGAAGGCGACCAGCACGCTCTTGCCGGGAAAGTCGAACTTGGCGATGCACCAGGCCGCCACCACGCCGAAAACGCAATTCGCCGGCACGGCAAACGAGCAGACCAGCACGGTGGCCCGGATGGCGGCCCAGGTGTGGGGCTCGGTCAGGCTGGCGAAATAGACGGCGATGCCCTGCGAAAACGCCTCGATGAGGATGGCCGACAGCGGGAGGACGAGGAACGCCGCCACCGCCGCCACCGCCAGGCCGATGAGGGTTCGGCGCACCACAGGCGACTCCGAGCCGGCTGCCAGCGGCTCGCGCTTGGGGCGGGAGATGGTCGGGGTTGCGTTCATCCGCAGCCCACATTCTTGGCCCTCTCCCTCCGAGGGAGGGCTGGGGTCATACGTGCCAACCACGATTCTCTCGGGACTTGACGGCCGCCGGTGCGATCCGGAGTTTCACCACAGAGAGCACAGAGGCCACAGAGCCCGGAAGCAAAGGGTTCCGGATCCGGCTCCGAACCCTTCTTTACTTCCCATCCGTCTCTGTGCACTCTGTGCTCTCTGTGGTGAAATCCGGGGCAAACCTGCGGGAAACCTATGAGGGCTGGGGTGAGGGTACTGTATCGGACCTCACCCGCGGCCCCCATAGGCGATAAGCGGCAGAATTGCGCCGGAAGATCTCGGGTAGACCACCCTCTCCCTCTGGGAGAGGGCTGGGGTGAGGGTAGTGCATTTGCACGTCGAACCGTGCCTCGCGCACAATCACCACAATTTGGTGACTTCGGCGTCTGGCTCACAGGAAGTTTCGCCCTCACCCCCAGGCCCCTCTCCCGAAAGGGAGAGGGGTGACCCGTCGAAGGCTTGTGTCCTCGAATCACGAATGGCCATTTCATCTCGCCGTTGATCCGCTCAATGCCTATGCCCCCGGCCCCTCTGCCTCCGGGAGACGGGGAGAAGAAAGTGCTCGTCCTCGAATCGTGACCGTCCATGCTAGCTCCACGCTCCGATTCGGCGGCCCCACCACTTCAGAACGTGGGTCAGCAGCAGCACGATGAAAGACGCGACCAGCATCACCACGGCGATGGCCGCGGCGCCCTGGTAGTCGAACTGGTCGAGCCTGGTCATGATGAGCAAAGGCGGGATTTCCGTACGCATGGGCAGGTTGCCCGAGATGAAGACGACCGAACCATATTCCCCCAGGGCGCGCGCAAACGCGAGCGCGAAGCCGGTGAATACCGCCGGCAAAACAGTGGGCAGGATGAGGCGCACAAAGATCTGGAACCGGTTCGCGCCCAGGCAGGCGGCTGCTTCTTCGTCCTCGGCCGCCAGACTTTGCAAGACCGGCTGCACCGTGCGCACCACGAACGGGAATCCGACGAAGCTGAGCGCCAAGGCCACACCAACGGGCGTGAACGCGACCTTGATGCCCAGCGCGGCCAGGGGCCGGCCCAGCCAGCCGAGCGGCGAGTAGAGCGTGGTCAGCACAATGCCCGCCACAGCCGTGGGCAGGGCGAACGGCAGGTCGACCAGGCTGTCGATGAACCGCCGACCGGGAAACTGGTAGCGCACCAGAACCCAGGCCAGCAGAAACCCGACGCAGACGTCGATCGATGCGGCTGCCAGCGAGGCCAGAAAACTCAGGCGATACGACGCCAGCACTCGCGGCGATGTGGTGATGGCCGCGAACTGCGCAAAATCAAGCCCGCCGGCTTTGACAAACAACATGAACAGTGGAATCAGCACCACCAGGCTCAGATAGGTCAGCGTCAGCCCCATGGTGACGCCAAACCCCGGCAGCGGAGCAGACGATGGCCGCTTGGTCTTCATGCTAGCCAGCGGCTGGAGGTCTAGCACAGCCCCACAAGGTTTGGCGTCCAGGTCGTGTCTGGGCACCGAGAATCGACCACAAAAGCCGCGCCCACAGCCCGAGTCGGCTTCTCCGACAGAAGCGGCCGTGAGGTGGCAGACAGAAAAAACAATAGCAATTTTGTTGGGTTCTGACCCACTTCTCCGTCGATGTCGCGTTGCCAACCTGGCCCATCTAGGCTAATCTGCGTCGCTCCCCGGAGGAGAAATCCAATGAAACATCTCGTGGTCGGTGCCTTGTTGTCCTTGCTTGGGCTTGTCGGACTGATTTCCTGGTGGCCCACGTTCGGATTGGTGATGCGCGGCGTGCTTCCCTTCGCGCTTCTCATGTTCGGAATCGTCGGAATGTACTCGGGATTGCGCCGCATCTCGGGGGCCAAGAACGGCAACAGCAGCGAGGGCAGCGAGGGAAAGTGAAGATAGCCGCATCGCAACCGGTCTAGCCTGTGGCGGGGCCTGCGAATGGCGTCTGAGCGCATAGACTTCTGCCAGCGCAACATCAAGGTCTGGCTCGGCGTTCTCGTCGTGCTGGCCCTTTTTGTATTGAGCTATGCAGCTTGGCTGGCGTGGCAGCGCGGCGAAATCAGCGGCTTCGCGTCCCGCGAGCGGGGACCTGGTCCCGTGGCCGCGCAGGGTCCTGCGACGGGGGCAGGCCCGCAGGCGTTTCCTCCCACGGCCCCCGATCCCGCGTCCCGCGGCGCGGTCCAGGCTCCCAGCGCAGGCGGCGGCCCAGTCCTGGGCGCCCAGGGCGTGGCGCTCAGCTCACCTATTGATGCGGTCACGCGCGCCACACCCAACGGCGGCATCCAGTTTATAGGGGGCGCGGCGCAGAATCCTATCCAGATGTCCTTCAACCAGGCCGCGGACATCATGCGGCCCACGGTGGTCAGCATCAACGCGGTTCGCCCGGGAGTGCCTGTCAAGGCCGCGGGCGATCCCAACGGGGCGCGTTTCATCGATCCATTCGACGGCGTGCCCGACAAGATGATCGGGCAGGTGGCGTACGAAAGCGTCGGCTCGGGCGTTTTTGTCGATCCGCGCGGCTACGTCGTCACCAACAACCACGTGGTGGCGGGTGCGACCTCCATGGTCGTGACCATGTTCAATGCCCCACAAAACTACCTCCCAGCGCGGATGGTGGCGACCGACACGGCCAACGACCTGGCCCTGCTGCAGGTGAGCGGCGGCGGACCTTTCCCGGTCGCCAGCATGGCCGATTCCAGTCTGCTCGAAGTGGGCGACTGGGTGCTGGCCATCGGCAATCCCTTTGGGCTCGGACACACCGTCACAGCGGGCATCATCAGCGCCAAGCGCTCGTCGATTGTCATCGACGGCGTGATGTACGGGTCCATCATCCAGACCGACGCGCCCATCAATCGCGGTTCCAGCGGCGGTCCCCTGGTCAATCTCCAGGGCAAGATGGTGGGCATCAACACGGCCATCTACGCGCCCACCGGCGTATTCAACGGGACCGGCTTTTCCATTCCCAGCAACCGCGTGAGCGCTTTCGTTGCGCGCGTCCTGGCTGACGTGCCCGAGGCCGCTGCCGCTGCTCTTCCGGTTGCCATGCAGATTCCTGTCGCAGCGCCGGTCGCTGCGGCCGTGCCGGCGGCGGCTGCCTCGCCAGGAGTTTGGGTGGGCCTCGGTGTGGTCGACATGACCCCTGATCTGGCGCGCAGCCTGGCCGTGCCCTTCCAGGGCGGGGTGTTCGTCAGCAGCGTGATTCTCGACTCGCCCGCGGATGAGGCCGGCATTTCCAGGGGAGACGTCATCGCCTCGCTGGCTGGCGCCCCGCTGACCAGCGCCGACGCCCTCAATCAGGTGGTGGCCACCCTGCTTCCCGAAAAGTCCGTCCCGCTCACCGTCTGGCGGGGAGGGAAATCGGAATCCATGCGACTTACGCCGAAATCGAACCGCACCACAACGAGGTAGACACGACCCATGCCTTCACTTCCCAAGCGCCTGTCACCTGCTCTACTGGTCATCCTCATCCTAGTCGGCGGCGGTATCGTCATCGGCGCGCTGGTCTTTGCCGACGACCGCAAGGAGGTGTTCGACCGCTTCACCGACAAGCGCGATCTGACCCAGGCGATGGAGGTCAAGGGCGACTGGCTGGGAATGAGCCTGGTCGATCTCACCAGTCCTTCAGCGCGGCGGGCGAGCATTGCCACCGGGCTCAGGGGGGTCATGGTCAGCGACATCTCCGCGTCAGCGGGTTGGCGGGCACGCGCTGCGGGCGTCATGCCGCGCGACGTGGTCATGGCCGTCAACCGCACCAAAATCTCTGACATCAACGATCTCTACGATCTCACCCGCAAGCTGAACGTGATGGACGCCGTGTTCCTCGACGTCAATCGTTTCGGCCAGGTGGCCACCGTGGTCCTTCCGTCGATTGCGGCGCCGGCCGTCCCGCCAATGGCCGCTGGCTTCAATCAGCAGGCCATGGCAGCCCCTCAGCAGGGGATGATGGCGCCGGCGGCTGCGCCGGTGCAGATGCAACAACTCCCGAACGCGGCCTTCAATGCGCAGCCCGTGGCCCAACCTGCGCAGTATGCCGGACCGCGCTGGCTTTGTCGCCGCCACGGCCTGGCCTGGCCGCAACAGGCGGTGCAACCCGGCTTCCGCTGTCCCTACTGCAATGAGCCGCTAAGGTCGGTTCCATGAGGAAAAGGCATCTCGCTCCCGTTGCTGTCGTCATCGCGGTCGCCGGTTTGGCGGTCTTTGCCATGCTGGGCGGCGGCGTGGGCGACGCCTCGTGGTTGGGAATGACCGTCGACAATTTGAGCGCTGGTGAGGCGGCCCGGCAGGGCATTCCCACCGCTGGCAGCCGCGTGGCTGTGGTCAAGGTCGACAAGGCCGCGCTCGCGTCGGGGATCGTGGTTGGCGACGTGCTCATCGGCATCAATGGCAAGCCGGTCAGTTCGATCGGGACTTTCTTGGACGCGGCTCGCGCGGCCATGAGCACACGCAACTCGCTCGGTCGGATGAGCGACGTGGTGGTGACCGTGCGCCGCTTCGGACAGACGGCCATGGTCACGATTCGCTCCGAAGTGATCGATGCCTTGGGAACCAAATAGGGACGGCACAGACGGACAAGGGGAAAAGTGACATGACATTCAAGCGCGCCATTCCAGGCTGGATCGTCGGGCTCGTGATCATCATCACGGCCATGGTGACCCTGGCTGCGGTGGTCAAGACGCAGACCGCGCTCACGTGGACCCCCCAGGGTGTGCCGGAATCGCCCAAGAGCTTCGGCCAGATTTTCTTTCCCGGCATCACCGCCCTCCAGCAGGCCGGGGCCGAGCAGGCTGCGCAAGCCGTCGCGCCCTCGGCGGCAGCCAGCGGCGTGATTCGGGTGCCGACGATCGTGGCCGGCGCCGTCCCTCCCCATACCGAGCGCGGCACGTGCACCTCGTGCCACAACGTGCTCAGTCCCCGTGGCGGCGCGATGCCTTCGGTCCAGCTCAATTCCAAGCCTCCGCACGACACTCGCGGCCTGTGCACCAACTGCCATATGCTGGCGGGCTCGTCTGCACCGGTGACGCTCGCGGCGGGCGCGTCCACGGGCAACACCACCAATGCGGGCCAGCCTCCGACCATTGTGGCTGGCGCCGTTCCCCCGCATGCCGAGCGCGGCACGTGCACCTCGTGCCACAACGTGCTCAGCCCGCGCGGGGCCGCCATGGCTACGATCCAGATTAACTCGCGTCCCCCACACGACAATCGCGGCCTGTGCACCAACTGCCACAGGCTCGCCGGCGCGCCTGCACCGGCAGCCATGGCCCAGGCAGCAGCCACGCCCGCCGGCATGACGCTCGTCGCAGCCACAGCCCCGATCGCCCAGACGCCCATGCCCGCCTCCGAGGGAGGATGGAATGGCGTCGAGGTCACGCCCATCACGGCGCTCACCGCCGGTCAGTACGGGGTGCCACAGGGCGCGGGCCTGATCGTGGCCGAAGCCGAAGGGGCCGCGGCGGTCGCTGGCATCAAGGCTGGCGACGTCATGCTCGCGGTCAACGGAAATGCCACCACGACTTTGACCGATTTCTTCCGCGCCACGGGAAACGGCATGGTTCCGCGTGGCACGGTGGATCTGCTGCGTAAGGGCCAGCGGTTCCAGGCGGTCGTGGATGCTTCGATCACGGTTGCACCAACCGCGCCCGTGGCTGCGATGCCCCCATTCGCGTCCGCCACCCCGGTAGCGGCGGCGCCACCTGCGGCCGCGGCCGCCATGGCGCCCCCCGAGGGCGAGTGGCTGGGTCTGGAAGTCGCCCCGATCTCGTCGCTCACTGCCACTCAGTACAGCCTGCCGCTGGGATTGCCTGGCCTGCTGGTGGTCGAGGCCGAGGCGCAGGCGGCGACCATCGGCGCCAAGGCCGGCGACGTGCTCCAGTTCGTCAACGGCGTGCCCACGCTGGACATGACCAAGTTTTTCATGGCCACCAAGAACGGAACCGTGACCTCTGGGACCATCGTGCTCTGGCGCAAGGGCGAGCAGATGGTGACCCGGCTCGCACAGACAGTTGCAGCCCCGGCAGCGCAAGCAGCGGCTCCGCCAGCGAATTCCATCCCGGCCGCCCAGATGACTCCCTACGGGCAGGCGCCGCCGAATTGGGCGGCCTATCCGCAGCCGGTCTGGCCGGGCGCGAATGCCATGGGCAGTCCCCCATGCCCCGCGGGTGCGGCGCCCCAAGGAATCGCACCGGTCGCGGGCGGCTATCCGGCATATTCCACTCCTGGCGCCGGATACGCGGCCGGTCCTGGCGCTGGCCAGGGAATGGGTTTCAGACAATTCTAGTGGTGCATGGAATCTGAATGAAACGCCTTGTCTTCATAGTCCTTCTGACCGCCATCGTGACGCTGTTCGCGGTGGCGAATTCCCATCACGTGGAGCTGAGCTTCATATTCGGGGCTCCGGTGCGCATGCGCATGATCTTTCTGCTTGCCGGGGTTTTTGCCGCGGGGGTTATCTCGACCATCAGTTTTCAAGAGTGGAGAAGAGCCAATCGCCGGCGTCGAGATGCGCTGTTGGTCAGGACGGCCCAGGAGAACGCGGCGGTGAACAAGGACCTACTTGATGGCGTGGACTAGCCCGGAGGTGATGTTGCTATGGGGAAACTCATTGGACTAGGCATCGTCGGGGCGGCTGTGTTCTTGGGTGCGGTGGTCGTCGAACTGACGAAGCGGATCAAGGAAGAGAAGGGACACGCGCCCAGCAAGAATGGCGCGGTCAAGGCATAGGTCGGGAGCAGGAACGCAGAGATCCAGATGCAGCAGCGAGTACGCCTGACAGCGGAGGAACGCAAGCGCTGCTACTCCTGCGCCCGGCGCTTCACGCGCCTCAGCGTGACGGTCAGCCTGATGATGGCCGCGGTGAAGTTCGCGGTGGGCACGCTCACCGGAAGCCGCGCGCTGTCAGCCTCGGCCCTGTATTCCATCAACGACGCCTTCTCGGCCCTGATCGCCATCGTCAGCCTGAAGATGGCCCGCCGTCCCGCCGACAACGACTATCCCTATGGCCGCGGCAAGGTCGAGTTCCTGGCCGTGGCCGGGATGAGCGTCACCCTGGCGGGCGGCGTTTTCTTGGTGTTGTTCGAGTCCATTGGTGACATCTCGCGCGGGGTGAAGGCAGCGCCGCACCTGGTGGCCGGCGGTGTCGCTATCCTGGTGGGAATCAGCAACTGGGTCCTGGCCAAGCGCGGCTTCTGCTGCGGCCATCAGCTGAGCAGCCCGACCTTGCACAACTCTGCCGAGCATGCCGAGGCGGACGCGCTGTCGTCGGTCGCGGTTCTGGTCGGCGTGGTGGGCGGCGCGTTCGGCTTTCACAGCCTGGACCAGTACGTCGCCATTTTTGAAACCATCCATCTTCTGGCCCTGAGCGGCGCGATGCTGGGCCGATCGATCAACGGATTTCTCGACCATGCCCTGCCCGAGGCGGAGGCGGCTAAGATCCGCAGTGCTTGCGAGCAGACCCCAGGCGTCTTGGGGGTCGGCAGCGTGAAGACCCGCATGCACGGCGGACAGGCCATCGTCGATGCCGTGGTCACCGTCGGTAGCGGGCTCAACGTATCGGAAGCCCACGCGATATGCGAGCGGGTGCGCGAAGCCATCCTCAACGCGTCGTCGATGGACATCATCACGTACATCCGGTTCAGGCCGGACGACAACCTCATGGGCCTCGAGGCCAGCCTGGATCTTCCGGGGAACCATGCCTGAGGAAAAGTGCATACGCTGCGCCCGCCGCACGCCGTGGTACTGCCTGATGGGCAACGGCGTGCTGTCCGCGTTCCAGATCATCGTCGGCATCATCTCGGGCAGCAGCGCCCTGGTGGCCGACGGCTCGCACACCTTCACCGACGTGATCGGCACGGTCAGCGTCCTGATTTCCCGGTCCATCAGCGCCAATCCGGCCGACGAGGAGCATTCCTACGGTCACGGCAAGGTCGAGTTCATGAGTTCCGCCTTCGTCTACATCATTCTCATTTTCCTCTCGGCGGCCATCTTCGCCGGCGGCGTGCTGATGATCTGGCACCACCGCTACCGCAAGCCCGAGGCGATTGCCTTGCTGGCCTCGTGCGTGTCCATCCTGGTGAACGGCCTCATGTACAAACTGGGGATGTGCGCGGGCAAACGCACGAACTCGCCGGCCCTGCTCGCCAATGCCTTCGAGAACCGGGCCGACGCCATGTCCGCGGTTGCCGTGGTGCTGGGTGTTTCGGCCAGCGTGCTCATCAACCCCATCTTCGACCCACTCGCGGCGATGCTGGTGGGCGTTCACATCTTCCTCAACGCCGTCCACCAGCTGCGAAAATCAGCGGGCGGTCTCATCGACAGGTCGCTGCCCGCCGAGATCGTTCAGCGCATCCGCGGGGTGGTCCGCGAGCATCACGGCATCACGGGCGTGGACTTCGTGAAGACACGGCAGACAGGTGCCAAGTACTGGGTGGACCTGGGCGTGCGCGTGGATGGAAACCTGAATGTGTGCGAGGCCGAGGCGGTGGCGTCCTCCCTGCGCGGAGAGCTGATGCGCCGATCGGAAAAAATAGATTCAGTCGAGGTGTTCGTCGCGCCGCAAGTGCTGGGCGAGCCAGGCGAGGTCCCGGGGGGATAAATGACCGGTCACGATTCGAGGACAAGCACTTGCTTCTCCCCTCTCCCGGGGGGAGCACAGGTACTAACCACAACTTGTCCCGCGAGTCTGCCCGGAGTTTCACCACAGAGAGCACAGAGGCCACAGAGGCCGGAAGGAAAGGGTGCCGGATCCGATCCGAACCCTTCCTTCCTTCCGATCCGTCTCTGTGAACTCTGTGCTCTCTGTGGTGAAACTCCGGATCCCGCACCAGGCCGGCTAATCGCGGGTACGCCGTTCGCTTGCGGACCAACTTACGAGTTCACAGAAAACCAAGTATAAACACCGAATTGGAGCCAGAATGAGCGAAGAAACCAAGAAGAACGATGCGCCCTCCGAACCCAAGCAGCCGAGCAAGGGTCTGGACGCGATGAAGGTTCGCACCCAGCTTGCCGGGGTGCTGCACTGGACCGACCGATTGGGCAAGAAGCTGGTCGGGGCCTATGACCGCGCCTTCAGCCTGAAAGAGGAAGACGAGGCGGCCATCTACCTCGATGTCGGTGTGGACTACGCGACCACGGGCAAGGCGGCGACCGCCGCCGAGGCGCTGGAAAAGTCGCTCAAGCTGCAGCCCAACAACAAGGACGCCTGGTATCACCTGGGCAAGGTGCGCATGCTCATGCGCGACCTGCCCGGCGCCATCGCGGCGTTCGAGAAATCCAAGGAGCTGGGAAACGATACCTTCGATTTGCACTTCGCCTGGTCCGAGGCGCTGTCCGATCGCGAGGATCTGCCCGGGGCCGTGACCGAACTGCGTGCAGCCGTCGCGCTCAAGGCGGACGCGGCCGAGGCCTTCTACCGACTGGCCGTCGCGCTCGACAAGCTGAAGAAGTACGAAGAGGCGGTGGTGGCTTTCGAGAAGGCCATCGCGATCTCTCCGCGCGAGGTGAACTACTACCAAAGTCTGGGCTTCACCTACGACACGATGGGGCAGCACGAAAAGGCCATCGGCTGCTTCAAGCGCGCCGTGGAGCTTGAGCGACGGAAGTGAGTCCCGTGAGCATCAGCACCGAAAAGATCCTGCATCGACTCTATCCGGGGGCGAACCGTCCGGCGGGACGCCCAGGCGCGATGGGCCCCTTCGTGAGTCGGGGCCCCTTGTTGCAAGGTGTGAGGCGCCTGGATCCCAACCAGAGTCCGTTGTGGGCGCGCAGGCTTTTCGCCTGGTCCTGCGTGGCCCTGCTGGTGGCTTGGTTCGCCTTCCTTTGGTACTACCACAACGTCTTCGTCGCCATGACCTCCACCATCGACGGCGACTGGGCCGATTGCGAAGTCATGATGCAGTCGCGAACCCACATCAGAGTGAACCTGTCCCACATGATCGTCGCGTATGCCCAGCACGAACGCGATCTTCTGACCAAGATCACCGAGCTGCGGGTTGTCGGGAAGGCACTGGAACCTGCCGAAGCGAAAGCGGCCGCGGCTCCGGCTGGGCCAGAGACGGCGTTGAACCCGGCGGCGCTGGCGAAAGAGATCGAGCAGCTTGGGCCAAAACAGATTTCCGAGCTTCTGTCCCGCATCCAGGTCGTGGCGGAACAGTACCCGCAGCTCAAGCTGACCGAGAACTATCAGCAGCTGTCCAAGTCCACCATCGAAACCGAACACAAGATCGCGGATCTGCTTATCCAGTACAACAGGGACGTCAACGCTTACATGACCGTGCGCAGCTGCTACCCGGGCCGCCACTTCGCCTGGATCTTGGGGTTCCCGCCCAAGCAGTTCATCAACGTCGAACCTGAAAACATGCAGTTCAAGGAAGTGACCTTCTGATGGATCGTCCGGGCGGAAGCAACGGTCTCGCGCGCGCTCTCCCCAGGGGCGCGGGCGGGTTGCTTCTGCTCGTCATCGCCGCCGCAATCATCGCATTTGCAACTCGTTCGGCGTCGGGTCCGGCCAGCGTGTCGTCCCGTGAGGCTTCGGAGGTGGAGGAGAAGACCCGTGCGATGGTGCCGGTTTGGCTGGGGCCGCAGCAGATTTCTCCCATGGTCGACTATCCGGCCGTGGCAGCCGCCGCTTCCGCGGCAGCAACCTACTTGCCGGCAGCGGGCTTCCAGCCGGTGGCCGGCGTTGGCTCGCCCGTCATCGCGAATCCGTCAGCCTTCACTCCGCCGGTGCCGCTCAAGTCGCGGCCCAGGTTTCGCATGCTCCCCTTTGTCGAGGCGCACTGGCAGGGGCTGGAGATGATCGTTCTCTCGCCCGCCCTGGCCCGCGCCCTGGGCCTCGACCCCACCCTCAAGGGGGTCATAGCCGACGACGTGACGCCGCCCGCGGATGCCTGTGGATTCCAAGGCGGTGACATCATAAAGGCGATCAATGGGGTTCCGACACCCGATCTGAACACCTTTATCGACGCTTCGGATCTGGTGCGCGAACAGCGTAGCGTCCAGGTGACGGTAATGCGCAAGGGGCAGACGTTTCCCATGGTGCTGTGGGCGCTCAAGGATCGGCTGGGCGTCGCCAACGGCGAGACCGCGCCCATGATCCCTTCTGGTAGCGTTTCGCCCCATGCCTACCAGGGGGCCTGTACCGGATGTCACCGCATCGGAACCAAGGGTGAGCTGCCATTTGACCAGGGAGATCTGCTGTCGCGGGCCGCGCCGCCGATCAAGCCCGGCAGCACGCGTCCCCACCGCGACCGAGGGAATTGCATTACATGTCACCAGATTCTTCCATAGCGGCCACCCGCGACTTCCACACGATTCAGCGGAAATCCCTCATGTTTGCGGGGGCGCTTCTCATGTTGTCGCTCGTGGTGGTATCGGTCTTCGAGCCGCAAGTCCTGCAGGTTCCCTCGACCGTGGCCAAGACCTTGGCCAACCGAGCGCGCAGCGTGGGCAGCGATTTTGACCTGGACACGGTCATCACCCTTCTGATCATGAGCTTCTCCGCCGGACTCATCGGCGGCATGCTGGGCATGGGCGGGGGCGTGCTCAAGGTCGCGGGCCTGCTCATCATCTTCAAGCTCGACATCTACTTCGCCCGCGCCGTCTCGATCGGGGCGATGTTCTTCATGTCTCTGTCGGCCCTGCCCCGCTACATGAAAAAGGATCTGGTGATCTGGCCGCTCATGCGCCACACCTTCCTGCCGTCGGTGGTGGGGATTCTCGTGGGGCTCCTACTCGGGAATTTCGTGGGCGGTGCCGTGCTGACCCACCTGTTCGGCTTCTTCGTGATTTTCCTGTCTTTCGCCACCATGGGGCAGACTTTTCTCGATCCGCACGAGGCGACCCTGGACCAGGTCTTCAGCCGCGACACCAAGCTCACCCGACGGCGCCGGAACATTCTGACCTTCATCGGAACCATGCACGGTTTTCTCTGCGGCCTGTTCGGCATCAGCGGCGGCATTCACACCATCCCGGCGCAGCAGGTGTTCCTCGACATTCCCATCCGCCACGCCATCGCCAACACCCTGGTCATTTCCGTGGTCAGTGCCGGCGTCGGCGTCGTCCTGGTCTCGGTCATCGGCGTGCAGCACGGCGATTTCACCTTTGGCCAGATCCTGGCGGCCTTCGCTTGTGTGGCCGTCGGCGCCTACGGCGGGGCGCAGATCGGCACCCGGCTGTCGGAGAAGACGAATACCCACGTGTTACGTATCTTGGTCGAGATCATCGGACTTGTGGCGGGGTTCGCCCTAGTGTTCTAATGGCGGGCACCTGAGGAGGAGATTGCATGTCTGAGAACGAAACCGGTCAAACTGATGTGGGCGGCGATATCCTCGGCGTGGCAAAGCGGGTCGCCTCGGCTGGCGATCGCTGGTTCGTCTCCTTCGCGCGGGGCTTGGGCCGGGCCGCTGGCCGCTTGAGGAAGGAGACGGACATCGTCGCAAGCTCGGCCAAGAGTGCGGCCGCGACCACCGGCCGGGTGACGGCCAAGATGGTGAGCCGCATAAAGCCGAACTTCGGCTCCACCCCCGCTCCCGAAAAGAAGGGCGGCGGAACCGCTTTCGATCTTCTGGCCGCGGTCGCGGCTCACTACGCCCTTGACCTGAGTGCCATCCGCTCCAACACCGAGGCCGTCGAGACAATCGAACGGCTCCATCAACTGTGCGCGCCGAGAGAGCCCCCGGCCGCCGAGGCTGCGCCCACCGCGTCCAGCGAGGCCCCGGCTGCCGAGGCTGCGCCCACCGCGTCCACAGCAACCCCGGTTGCCGAAGCCTGGACGCCCGAACCCGCGGACGAGAAAATCGAGGCTCCGTCCCGCCCCGTGAGAGTCGCTATCAAGTCATCTGCGCCGGATTGGTATTCGGTGGACCACAACAAGGCGACTGCCCCGCCCGTGTCTGAGGAAGCCAGCGCCGGCGACACCGTGCCCAGCGACTCTGCCGTCGACGAGGGTCCAGAGCCCCCCGACACAGGAGCAGAGGGCGAGGCGGAAACCGTGGCGAGGCGGTCCAAAAAACGCCGAGGACGAACAAGTCATGAAACCTGACTGTCAACCATCCGGTCGTGGCCTTCAGGGAGCCTAGTTGACCATGCAGACCAGCAAGCCGGCAAAATCGCGGCCGTGGTACTCGCCAGGGGTGCTGGCGGACTTTGCCAACAGCGGCTTCCTCTCGGTCGCGCGAGGCACGGGCGCTGTCGTGCGCGGCATTCAATCCGGCAGCAGCAAAGGCGTGTCGGTCATCGTCAAGCCCCTGCAGAAGAAGCCGGCCGACTCGGCCACTCGCCCGCCGGAAAAGCCGCGCGCGGCAGACAAGCCTGATTCGCTCGTCGGCAAGAAGGCGCCTGCCGCGGTCGCGCCCAAGTCTGCGTCGGCGTTTGTTGCAGCAGCCAGGGTCGAGGCGACGCCACCCGGGGCACCCAGCCAGGCCAGTTGGCCCGCGCCGCCACCGATGCCGGCCGTAAGCACCGATGCCCCTGCCTCCCCGCAGATCACCGTCGAGGCAGAGTTTGCACCCACCGCGAAGTCCGAGGTCGCGCTCGAGCCCGAGATTGAACCCGCGCCCAAAGCACCCGAAGCGCCCGCGCCCAGCGTGACGCCACGCAAGCCGAGTGCCGAGGACCAGGAAGCGGGCGGCGTGACCGGTTTCTTCAGGTCTCTGCTCAAAGGCGAAGCGAAACCGGAGGCTGCCCCCTCGCGTGACAGGACTGGCCAGCCGACCGCGACTCGCGCGTCCGCCGCGGCGGCGCCACCCGGGCTGCCGAAACAGCTCATCGATGTCGAAGCGGTGGTTGCCCAGCACCAGTTTGCCAGCCGGGCCGACATGCTGTCCGCGCTCGTCTCGGTCAACGAGTTCCTCCATGGCAGCTCGCGCGAGAGTCTGGACGCCCAGAAGCAAATCCTTGCGATCGGGCCGGCGCTCGCCGAACCCGTGTTCTTGGCGGCCATTCAGCGGAAATCGCCCAAGCTGGCGGAACTCGCCTTGGATGGGTTGGCTCGGCTCAAGTCTGAGAAGCTGGTGCCGACTGCTAGAGAGATGCTGTCGTCATCGGACCGCGGGCTGCGCCTGGCCGCGCTGCGAGCTGCGCACTGGCTCGACGACGACGAGGCGCGACCCCTGTTCGCCATAGCCGCGCAGGATTCCGCGCCCGAGGTGCGCCGGCGCCTGGTTTGCTACTTGTCTTGGCGTGGGGCACCCTGGGCCATCTTCGAATTGCGACGGCTGTGCAACGACGAGAACCTGCCGGTCAAGTGGTCGGCCATCATCGCACTCACGCGGGCACAGCCCGATGTCGCCGTCGAGCTGATGGGGCGAAGTCCGCCGTCCGGGGAAGACACCGGCTACCGGCGTCGCATCGAGGCAGCGCTGGCGAAGAAGGCCGGAAGAGACAAAGCCAAGTCGCCCGACCGTCAGACGGTTCATCCTCCCGACGGACAATCATGACCATGATGCATTCGTTTGATATTCTTCACGTATCGCTCGATCCGAGCACAGAAAGGAACTGACTCGTGCCGCACTTCTACCTTGTGATGGCCGTGGCTTTTGGAATCGTGTCTGCTGTCGCCGCGCACGGCAAGGGCCGCAACAGCCTGGGCTGGTTTCTCGCGGGTCTGGTCATCGGTCCGTTCGCGCTGTTTGTGACAGCCCTGCCGAACGTCCCTTGCCCTGGTCAGTTCGTTTCCTGCGCGGACTGCGGCGAGGTCATTCGTGATGACGCCAAGTTGTGCCGATACTGCGGACTCGAGCTGCGGGAGAACCGTCCCATGCAGTGGCTGGGAAGTGTGAAAGGCTAGACGCTCGGAATCAATCAGGAGGAAATGACCAATGGGTAAAGTTCTTGTCGGAGCCGTAGTCGGAATCTTCGTGGGCGCGTTTGCCGTGGAGATCCTGAACCGGAAGAGCCCGAAGACGCTTGAAGTGATTGGCAGCGGCGCTTCTAAGGTGGTGGATTCGGTGGCCCGCGCCTTCAGGGACGGCTACAAGGGAGTCTCCGAATCGCTGGAAGGTGTGATGGAGGATGCCGCAGCCCCTGAGGCGTAAGCTGATCGTCGCACGCTAGCGCTGGCCTATTGCAAGGCGAGAGTCGGGCGATTCAACAAAATGGAGCCAATGAAATGACCAAGATATTGCTCGGAGCCATGGTGGGGGTCTTCCTCGGTGCCTTTGCCGTCGAGATCCTCAAGCGAAAGAATCCCGAGCTACTCAAAAGCATAGAAAGTCGGGCGGCTGCTCTCGCGGATTCAGTGGATAAAGCGCTCGGCGGCGATGAGTCCGACGGCTTTGTTCCTCGCGGTAGCAAACCAGCCTAACGGTTCGCCGATTCCTCGTTCACGAGGAATCTGTTCACAGAGAAATTTGTGAACAGAGAAATTTGTGAACAGAGAAATTTGTGAACAGAGAAATTTGTGAACAGAGAAATTTGTGAACAGAGGAAGGGGAGCCAATGGTTTACTACATCATCGCTGCAGTTGTGTTTGCAATTGTCACCTCCGTCGCTGCCCACGCTAAGGGTCGCGGCAGCCTGGGCTGGTTTCTGGCCGGCTTGATCATCGGGCCATTCGCGCTGCTGGTCACGATGCTGCCGAACGTCCCCAGTGCGGGGCAATTCAAGCGCTGCACCTCGTGCGGCGAGGTCATCCGCGAGGACGCCAGCGTGTGCCGGTTCTGCCACCGAGAACTGCCGCTGGCCCACGAAGGCTGAGCGCACCGCGCCCGCAGTTGTGCCGGGCCAACGCCGCGCAATGAAGCAGAATACGAGAACGGGAAGCATGAGAACCTACAAGCTGAAGCAGATCCTCGAACTCTTCGGGTCCACCGCGGAACGGGAGACCATTCTGCGCGCTGAAAAGGATGGGTCGCTGCCCAAGGCCAGCCGGCAGGCGGGATCAATTCCCACGCGCGTCTGGGACGCCGAGCAGCTTCCCAAGTTCGGGGAGAAGTACGGGTTCTTGCCCAAGATGCACAGGCCGTTCGTCCTCACTGTCTTCACCAGCAAGGGCGGCGTGCTCAAGACCACCATCGCGCTCAACATCGCGCGCATGGCGGCCTTGCACAACATCCGCACCCTGGTAATTGGGCTCGATCTTCAGTGCGACATCACCTCAGCCTTGGGCTTCTATCGCTGGGATGAGGTCGAGGATCTGCAGGGGGTCATCAAGGAACTGGAGCGCACCCGCGGACTCTATTCGCTGATTCACGATGGTGTGTCGCCAAGCGACCTCGTGCAAAAGACAGAGCTGCCCACGCTGGACCTCATCCCCGAGACAGCGGAACTGGCCACCCTGGATCGCTGGGTTTCCACGCAGCCCAAACGAGAATACTGGCTGCGCGAGAAGGTCATCGGCGCTCTGCGCGATCGCTACGACCTCATCGTGCTGGATTGCAGCCCGAACTGGTCGCAACTCATCTCGAACGCCATCGTGGCTTGTGACGTTCTGGTCAGTCCTATCGAGTGCCACATCAACCAGTTCCGCAATCTGAACGTCTTTCGCGAGTTGGCGCGCGAGTTCAGGGAAGCAATGAACCTGGAATACCAGCACGTCTTCGTGCCGACCCGCTTCGTGTCGTCGCGCAAGCTGAGCGGCGAAATCAGAAGCTGGTATCTGGCAAACGTTGAGAACGTAACTTTTTCAGTGGTGCGGGAAAGTGTTCAGGGTGAGGAGGCCATGGCCATGCGCCTGAGCATTCCAGAATACGCACCCACGTCGCCCGGGGCCGCCGAAATAAGGGCTCTGGTCAGTGAGATTTGGTCTCGTATGGGCAAGAGCGCGGATCGCAGGGAACAAGGGAGAAAAGATGGCCCTTAATCTGAAGGATCTTTCAAAGAAGGCCGGCCCTAGCAAAAAAGCAACGACACCGTCTGAGCCAGGTGAGGGCAGACCGACGGCGCGGCCATGGGAGGTCGAGCCGTGGGAAAAGACCGCGGATTCTGGCCAAGGGGACGACTCCGAAACGGCGCCAGAGGCGGTCGCGGCAGTTGAGGCTGAGCCGGAAGCTCCGTCGGTCAGCGCGGAAGAGAGCCCATCGCGATCGTCTTCGGCCAGCGAATCCCTTCCGGACGACGACGCCTTTGCGGATTCTGAGCCTGAGGTCAGCGCCGTTGCCCCCAGCGCGACCGAAGATGCCGACCTCGGCGTCGACGACGTTCTGGCCTTCGTCGAGGAGCTCAAGTTCAAGCTGAAAAACTCCCAGAAGAGCAAACGCACCCTGGAAGAGGGCCTGTCGGCTGCCAAGACCAGGGCGGACGAAGTGGTGGCCATGGCGGAAGCGCGCACTCGCGAAATCAAGCAGCTCAAGCTGGATCTGGCCAAGGTCAAGGGCGAAAACGATCGGCTGCTGGCCGAAATGTGCCGCACCGACGAGGACCGGGCCGAGGCGGCCCGGGAGATCCAGCGGCTGGGGCTCAGTCTGAAAGAGGCCAAGACCCAGGCGCGCACGCTTGAGGATCAAATTGCCAAGTCGCGCATGGCGCTTCTGAATGCCAAGAAGCAGGTCGAAGCGCGCGAGCAACAGGCAACGGCCAGCGAGGCCGAGGCCGTGCAGCGCTGGCGCAAGTTCGAGGAACAGCTCAACCAAAAGGACCGCGATCTGCTCCAGACGCGCGCGACCATCGACGAACTGAAGCAGCTCAAAGAACAGGCGGAGGCGCGCGTCGCAAAGCTCGAAGGCTCGCGCGCTGCGCTTGCGAAACTTCGCTCCGCCGTGCAGTCGGTCCGCGATCGCCGAACCGGCGATTCGGAGACCTGACGCGGTGTCGGCCGTTACCGAACAAGCACGGTCTCGGCGAGCCTCGCGGGAGGCATTGGCGGGAAAGCTTGCAGGTTCGGCGGCCAGGGTCGCCATCATCGGCGTCCCGAATTGTGGAAAGAGTCTCATCTTCAATCGCCTGACCGGCCGCTTCGCCACCACGGCGAACTATCCCTACACCACGGTCGAGGTCGAAGAAGCGCGGATCGTGATCAACGGCCAGCCCGTCGCACTTTTCGACACGCCGGGGATCACCGGGTTGGAACTCGAATCCGAGGACGAGGCCACGACGCGCAGGCTGCTGCGCGACAACCCGCCCGACGTGATCATCCAGTGCGCCGATGCGGGCAACCTGGTGCGCTCGCTCATCCTCACGGCCCAGCTCGCCGAGCTGGAGATCCCGATTGTCCTATGCCTGAACATGCTGGACGAGGCCACCGGTCGGGGCCTTTTCGTCGACCACCACGCGCTCAGCGAATACCTGGGCGTTCCGGTGGTGCCGGTGTGTGCCCTGGATGGCCGCGGAATCAAAGAGCTGGCCAAGAAAATCCAACACGCGCGCCCTCCCCGCCCGGTGCCGCGATCGCTGCAAGTCCTGGCGCCGCCGTCGGGCGGCTGTGCGGGGTGCGGCTCGGCGATCTTGGCCGACGACCAGCAAGACCGGCGGGCTCACCATGCCGTGTGGCGGACGGCCCTGAAATCGCACCACCTGTGGGCGCAGAAGCTCGCAGACTCGGTGGTCAATCAGGCCGGCTTCGAGCCCCGACATCCGTTCTGGACAGCGCTGGCCAATGCAGCGGTCCATCCCATCGGCGCCTGGGCACTTCTGTTGCTCACCGTCGGCATCATCTATCTGATGGTGGTCGAGGTGGGGGCCAAGTTCCTGTGCCGGCTTGCCGACCGGGCTATTGCGCCTCTGGTGGCGCTCATTTCGTCGTGGGCCGGACACGGCCTGCTCGGGGATTTTCTGGTTGGGCCGCTCGGCGTGCTCACCCTGGGCCTGTTCAATGCCCTGGGGACCGTGCTGCCCATCCTGGCGACCTTCTATCTGCCGTTCTGTGTGCTGGAAGAGATCGGCTATTTCCCAAGGCTGACCGTGCAGTTCGACCGATTGCTGAGGGTGGTGGGGCTCAACGGCAAAGCGGTTCTTCCCATGACGCTGGGATTTGGTTGCAGCTCCGTGGCTTGCCTGTCCATTCGCAGGCTGGAAACCACCAAGGAGCGCTTCATCGCGGCGTTCCTGATTTCCCTCGGCATCCCGTGCGCGGCTCAGCTGGGCGTGGTCATGGCCATCCTGGCCGCTCTGCCCTTGCCGGCGGTCATCGGCGCGTCGCTGGCCGTTCTCGCCGTGCAAGTCGCGGCCGGAGCCCTGCTCGGCCGGGTGATCCCGACCAAGCGGCGCAGCGATTTTCTGGTCGAGCTTCCGCCGCTTCGCCCGCCGCAGTGGAAACACGTCTTTTTGCGGACCTATCAACGCATCGCCGAGTTTGCCACCGAGGCCATCCCGCTCTTTCTCGCCAGCGCCGCCACGCTGTTTATCCTTCACAGCATCGGACTGCTCGACCGCGTGAGAAACCTGCTCGCCCCTGTCGTGGTCAAGGGCCTCGGGCTCCCGCGCGACTACGCCGACGTGCTGCTGGTCACCCTGGCCCGTCGGGAAATGGGCGCCGTCATGTTGAAGGACATGGCCGACAGCCACCGGCTCAATGTGCAGCAACTCTTCATTGCCCTTCTGGTCATTGTGCTCTTCGTGCCCTGCCTGACCACGGGCATGGTGCTTGGCCGGGTGCTGGGCTGGGCGCGCGCCGCTCTGGTTTTCACCGCGGTCACCGCCATCGCCATCGGTGCGGGCGCCGTGGTCCATCTGCTTTGGTGACAAGTCCGCAGCAAGGAGCCATCAGGTGGAGAAGCACGACCAGCATGACGAGTACCTTGAGGCCATCTACCATGTGAGGGAAAGGGATCATTTTGACCTCAAGTCCCTGGTGGAGCACTACAACGATCTGCACGCCAAAGAGGGGAGCAACACCGATTTCGACCCCGGCATGCTGCAGGATCTCGAGGAACACAACCTCGTGGTGGTGAGCAACGAAGTGGTCAAGCTGACCGACGAGGGACTGAAGAAGGCGGAGCAGATCGTGCGGCGCCATCGCCTGGCGGAACGCCTGCTCTCCGACGTGCTGCACATGGATCACGCCGAATCCGAGCAGGCCGCTTGCGAGTTCGAGCACGTGCTGGCCGAAGAAATCGCCGACGGCATCTGCATCCTCCTCGGGCATCCGCGCACCTGCCCCCATGGCTCGCCCATCCCGCCAGGCGCCTGCTGCCGCGCCGGAGCCACGCAGAGTATTACCGCCGTGGTGCCGCTCACCGAGGTGGCGATTGGTTCCACGGTTCGCGTCGCCTATGTCAATTCGCTAAGCGACGCCCAACAACACCATCTGACCCACTTTGACGTCGTCCCCGGCAACGCCATCCGTCTGCACCAGCTCCATCCGGCTGTGGTCATCGCGCGCGAGGAGCGCATGGTGGCCATGGAAAAGGCCGTGGCCCAAAACATCTTCGTGTGGCGAAATTGGCGGGAGGAGGCTGCTGCCGCCAAACCGGAAGGCGATGGCGGAAAGTTTCGCGGCCTGTGGAAGCGCGTGGCGGAGCTGTTCAGCTGAGATGGCGCCTGGTTTTTCGTACGACGAAACCTACTGGCTGAAGCGGCAGTCGTGGCCGCAAACGAGCAACTCTTCCGTTGCGCCGGTCAGCACGTCGTCGGTTGGACGGTTACCTCACCGTGCGCCGCCAATTCGGCCGGAACACCATGACGATCAGGAACCCCCATCGAATCTTCTTTGCCCCAGAAGACGCAACTTCCCCAGCGCGGCTTCGATTTCTTTCTCCAGTCGAACGTCACCGTATAGCTCTGGACTCTCGGCGCGAACATGCTCGTCGGCCTCGTAGAAATCGAGGTCGTAGGCCAGATCGCGGAGGACGCGTTCGGCGTCGCCACCGCCCCCAACGCCAATTGTGCGCCAGACGCATTCCTGGAACGTCTTCACCCGACTAGCGCGATTGGCTTGGCTATTCACAAGCTGTTGTAGCTCCCCCATCAGGTCATCGAGTTCACGTCTCATGGACTAGTCCAGCGGCACGAAGCGTGGCGAAACGAGATCAGTTCTCTCTCCAGTCAGTCACCACAGAACTTGACGTAGAGATGCGGCTCCAATCGGCATCTCTCCACCAACGCTCCGATCTTTTCGAGAAGTTCCCGTTCCTGATTCGTCGTCGCTTTGGCCATGATCCTCTTGAGTTCTGCAAGGACAGTGTCGATGTGAATCCGGTTAAAAACTGTATCCCCGTACGGGTCGACAAACCGCAGACAGCAAAAGGACTCATCCTTCGGCGACGGCAGGAGCATGTGCAAGAGGTTAAGGGGATCCCCAACCTCGTCAATTCGCAGTCCACGTTCATCCTCAAGACGTACGTCGAATCCCATATCTTGTCCTCACGGTACACCGGGGAGCGCCGTCACCAGATCTCCGACAGCCTCGGTCGTCACAGTATACAGCAGCATTCAAGTCTGCGAATGACTGGCTCCGACGAAGCGAGTGCGAAGTACACTTGGCGAGTGCTCGGCATGCGGCTTTCACAACCCCAAAGCCCGCCACATTCTTGACCACCACGAGGGCCGCATCGCAGACCGGGCGCCTGTCTGCTGGCGTGGAGCGGCCGGCGCGGGAGCACGCGCCGGGGTGGCCGGTGCGGCGGGCGGCTTGGCCGGCGCCGCAGGGGCTGCCTTCTGGTTGGGCCGCACCCGCATGTAGTTGACGTAGGCAGCGCCCCCGCCCCCGGCGGCGCTTGGCTTTGCAGCTTGAGGGGTGAACTCGGCCGCCAAGATGCTGGCCAAACCGGCCACGGTTCGTTCGAGATCTTGGCGGTCTTCCTCGTCGAGGCCCAGCGTCTGGTTGGCCAGTTCGACCGCGGCGGGATCCGAGCGGTCACAAGTACCGGGGCCGATGCTGATGCCAAACCCGAGTTCGCTGGCCAACGCCTCGGAAATGGTGACCACGGCGGTCAGGTCGGCGGGCCCTTCATCCACGGAACCCAAATGGTGGTTGGCCAGCACGATCTGCACATCCTCCGGCAGCTTCCACACATGCGCGACAAGGCCCGATATCTCCTGGTGGGTTTCGCGCAGGACCAGATCGAGCAGCAGGGGATCGATGGCTTTCCCGCCCTCAACTTGGTCGGCGAGCACCAACAACGTCGCCGCCATGCCGATATCGTGCAGCAGCCCGCACAGGAAGGCCGACTCGGACGGAACTCGGCGGTGCGAGGCCACCATCCGACAGATGTGGGCGCAGACCGCGCTGTGCGTGCGAATTTGCTCCATCAACGGGCCGTAATGGGTCGAGCGGAAGACGCGCAGGCCGGTCGACACTTCCCACACCACATCGGAGAGGTTTCTGAGTCCCAGGCGGACCACCGCCTGCTTGAGGGAAACGTCCCCGGCCCACCCCCCAAACGCGGCCGAGCCGGCCACGCGCAGCACCTGCGCCGCCAGCACTGCGTCCTTTTCCAGCACCGCGACCAACCGATTCGCGTCCACGTCGGGTTGGAAGGACAGCCGGTGCACTTCCAAGGCCACGGTGGGGAGCAGAGGAGGCCGGTATTTCGGAGAGGAGAACACCTGCCGCAATTTGGTGATGAGGGTCATCACCACGTCCAGATTGGCATCCTGCGTGTCGGCAGGTGCGCGCCGTCGCGTGTCGACTTTCAGGCCGGGACCGGTTTGGGACGAAAAGGCAGCCTGACTCATCTTCGCGTGTTCCGGGACTTTGGGGTCCTTGTTCACGGCGAAAGCCCAGGGGCCGGTCAGGGCGCCGGATCACAGTCGACGCAAAGACGCGCCGTTCTCGACAACGCGTTGATATGGGAACCCTGGGAGGGTTCGCTTTGCCCTTCGGCTCCCCACCTGCCACCACCCCACGCTCGCTTCGCTCGGCCTCGCCATACCCTCCCGCGATGGTCCGCCGCCGGCGGATCCGGCGGGCTCCCCACAGGACTGATATGGGTAGTCATTCTTCCTTCTTCCGGGAGGCTGTGGGGCTCCTACCCCCAGCGCCGGGACGCCGCTGCGGCGGCGCGCCACGCTGCTGGGTTTCCTTTTCGTATTCCATCTTGGCCTTAACGAGCTTCGCGGTCGCGGCGTGCAACATCGATTCGAGGGTTTGCCCGCTGCGCTCCGACTTCTTGGCCTCGGCCGGAACTTGCTGCGCCTGATGCGTTTGCTGATGCGCTTGCTGCCTCGCGGACTCTGCGTCCCTGGAAATCTGCGTGGTAATGCTCTGAATCGTGGCGTCCAATCGCTCCAGCAGACCGTCCCAGTCAGGGGGGCGATCCTCGAGCACTACGTGGATGGCTCGATCGATCAGAATGGAAAGCGGGTTCGCCTCGCTCATGGGCTATGCGACCCGACCGGGGCGCACCTCCGCGTCCAATCTGCGGGCCACTTCCAGACACCCGCGCGCGACCGCGGTGGGTCCCTCTTTGGGCGAGCGTATTGAACGAATCGGCACACAGAATCCTGTGCCACGGGCTTCACGCAAAAGCAAATCACCGAAGTCCTCGGGAACCCGCCACGGCCCGGCCCACACGGCATCGACGGGATCGCTGAACAGCGGAGGCCCCTGCTCTTCCAGAAACTTGTTCAGGCGCTTCCACATGCGCTGAACAAAGGCCCGGCTGTAGATCAGCACCGCTTCCTCGGCCCGACTCTGGGGAATCAAGATGCGGTGGCAGCGTTCGCGGATCCGGCGTACCTCGTCACGTGGAACCTCGAGAGCCATGGCCACTTGTTCGTCGACCCAGCCGCCTCCCGGTTCCATGGAGAAGTTGATTCCCATGATGCCGCGGCAACTCAGGCAGCCCTGCACGAAGTGATCGTCGCAGGAAAACCCGAGGAGGTTGACTTCGGCGCTGGCATTCTCGGCCAAAGCCACCGCCCGACCTTCTTCGACGCCAGAAGGAGAGTATCCCAGGGTGCGAACCACATCCTGGAGCACGGCCGCATGGAAGAGCGGCTCCCGGGTGAAGCCAATCGCGGGGGCCGGTTCGGCGATCACGCAAGGGTGGCCTGGCGTGGGCGCCGGCCCCAGCAGATCCTCGAGTAGACGACCGAGGGCGAACTCGGCCGCGGGGCGGTGGATATCCAGACGCCCGCAAGTCATGAGACCTTCACGCACGGCCGGAATACTGCCGGCCTCTACCGCGCTGGCTCCCACCAGGAGCGCGTCCCCGGAATAGCGCACCTGCTTTTGTTCCCACGGCGTGCCGCTCAACGCCTCGGGGGAGACAATCGCCATGAGCGCGGGCAGGCTGTCAACGACGACATGTTCGCCGCCACGGCGAGCGACCCAAATGTCTCGGTCGCCGACGTGCAGGCCAACGCCTGAGCCGTATCGCTTCACGGCGCCCACTCTATCGCTACTTCTCGGCTCCCGGGCTCATCGAATTCGCGGCCACCAGGCACCCACGCGCCGTCGCGTCGAGCGGGTGCGGGGAAACGCGGACTTCTTTGAGCGGCAAAGGAAAGCCGGTCTTTTCGAATTCCTCGGCGACCACCTCGGCGAAGCCTTGCGCCAGAGCGGTGCCTCCTGCGCAAACCAGTGGGATGGCCGACGGGAAGTCAAGACCCAGGTCGGACGCCATCAGGTGCTCGCGCAGGGTCGAGACGACATAGGCAATGAGGTTTCTATAGAAGATGGCGATGGCCTCTTCTTCGCGATTCTTCGGTGCCTTGATGTTCACTCCTCGCTCTCGCAGACCATTGGCCCGGGTGGCCTTGATGCCCAGGGCTTGCCCCGCGTTCTGGTCGATCCAGTCCCCGCAGCGAGTGATCGAAAAGGAAACCGCAGGCATGGACTTGTAGGCCACGCAAACGTTCACCATGCCTCCGCCGAAGGAGGCTCCGATACCGGTGAAGCCGTCCTGAGCCAGCTCGGAGTAGACCACTGCCATGCCCTCGTCGATGGCGAAAGCCTGATAGCCGAAACGATTGAGCAGCGCGATCAGGATGCCCTTGTGGTACTCGATGTTGAGGGTGGAATCGACCGGCGCGGCCGGGATGGAGAAACACAGCGGCTCGCCTTCCTGTTGTGGGGCACCCAGCACCTTCTCGATGAGTAGCTTGAAAACCGGGAGCGCATCCGCGTCCCTGGCGCTGATCAACCCTGACTGCATCGTGCGCCGGACCTCGCGGCCCATGATGTTGGCGAACTCGTAGGAGGCTTGCCCAAGAACCAAGAAGAGCTTGTTGTAGGACGCGTAGGAAACCTTCTGTTCATTGAGCATGGCGCGGGTGAAAGCATCGATCTTCACGTCAAGGAACGCGTTGCGCTCCCTCCGCAAAGCCGTCTTTCCATCTTCGCCGTGATAGGCGCAAACCAGGTTCGCGGTTCCGACATCCAGTCCTTTGCCAAGCTTCTTCGTCGGTGTCCTTGTTGCAGCGGGCTCACTCATGGTCGTTATCCCCCAATCTTTGTCTTGCTGACATCGGCGGGTTCCTGACCAACTGGAGTCTGCGCGGAAGCCTCAGGTCCGAGGTCGCCAGCGCTGCTGGGGTCTGCGTCCCCTCCCTCGCCCGGATCGGGCGACGCAGGCGGTGCCGGCGGCTCGGAGTGAACCTCGGCAGCGGCCTCCCTGAACGAGCCGATTCCCGAGACGTTGCTCTGTATCTCGGCCTGAAAGATCCTGTCGATGGCTGAACTGATCGAGCCGAACGAGCTGTTGCTCGGCTCTTCCCTTTGAAAGCGTTCAAGGCGTTCAGGGCGCTCAGGGCGTTCAGGGCGCTCATTCATACTGGGCGCAACACGAAAGGACGGACGAGGACGCCCGGAAAAAGAACGACGTGGCCCGGCGACCGGCCGTTCTTCCGCAGGCGGTGCGACAGGGGCTGGCGGTGGCGAGGGGGGCGGGGCAGGCTTGGGTGCCTGGGCGACATTTTCGGCTGCAATGGCGTATCGCATCACGCGCGGGGTTAGGCTGGCTTGCTCCGCGGTGGTTCGCCTCTCCTCCTTCACGGCGCGCGCCAGCGCACCCCTGGCCTCCCAAAGCAGGCAGAGTCGCGTGGCAAGATCGAGATGTTGCGGCAGATTGCTGACGACCTCGAAGAGCATCGCGATGTCTTGCCGCAGCTGCTCCAACCGGAAAGCAGCTCGGATGAAATCCACCACCTCTTGGCCCGACGGCTCTTGACTATCCATGTTGACGCCGACTTATTGGATGCCTTGCTAGTGTAACTCCTTGCAGAACCAATGAAATCCTTTCACCTTTCGCGCTCGGTCGCAAGGAATGTCCGCCACCAGGGCATTGGCGCTCGATTGACACCATGGGTGGCGCGTGGTACCAACAACCGGAGCGAGGCGCTGGAGACGCGATGGCCCCCTTCCGCTTGATGATTCCTTTCTGGAAGAAGCGAATCGCACGGGCCTTTGTGGGACCGAGCGGGAAAACCCACGGCACCCAGCGGGCCGTGACCGCGGCCGGACTCTATCTCCTGGAGCGGGCCTACCTGGCCAGCCGAACAAAGGCCGCCCGCGTCGGCAAGAAGCTGCCCTCCGGTAACAAGGTGTGGCTGCCCTCTTTTGTCTCCCTGGGCGCAGCGGATGTGGCGTCGGTTTCGGCCGGCGCAAGTCCGGCCTTGATGGGGCTCAAAGTATTGGGCGTGGCCGGCGGCGCGGGCCTGCTGGTGACATCGCTGTCCGATCTCAAGAAGGCCAAGACCGTCGAGCAGCTGTTCGACGCGGCTGGGGATCTGGCCTGGGGCGCGCAGGGCTTGCTCACCCTGTCCTCAACTCCTGGTGCTGCTGTGGCCGCGGTTGGCCTGGGTATCGTGGGGGCGGCCGCGCAGACCGCAGTCGGAGTACAACGGATCAGAACCGGAATCATGCGAGGCGATCGCTCGGTAGCGACGTTGGGCGTCCTTGATCTCGGCGGCGGTCTGCTCTGGTTGGGCTGGGAGGTCCTGGGCTGGCAGCAGCCGCTCTTCGTTGGCAGCTACGTCGTGCTGATGGTCGGCCGAGAGGCCTACGCCAACAGGAAGGTCGTCATCGAGTTCCTTCGCTCCGTCCAGTCCGAGGTGTCTTCCGAGCTGGCCATCGGCCGAGACATCGTCTTGGAAGTTAAGGATCTCGTCGCACAGGCGCTCGCATCGCCGGCTGAGGGCTAGCCTTTCGATCGGGAGCCTTCGCGCCCCGATCCGGGGCGTCGGACGGCGCCGGGTTTCGGGCCGCAGGGGACTCGTGCTCCCGGTTGACTTTGGCGCGGATGTCACTCAGCGTGGTGTGGATTCTGCCGAGCGCTGCGCGCGACTGTTCCAAGGTTACGACTTGCTCCTGCAGATCGTCCCGTTCCTGCGTGATCTCTTCGATGGTCAGGTGGGCCTGCGCCAGATCGCGTGTGCGTTGTTCCTGCACGTGATCCAGCGTGTCGAGCCGATGTTCGAGCTCGGAGATGGCGGCCTGTAGCCCGGCTTCATGTTCGGCAGCCTTGCGGCGCGCCTCATCGGCGTCGCGCATCTGCTTCTGCAGCTGCTCCGTCAGGGAGTGCCCCTTTTCGCTGGCGTCATCGAGGGCTTCCTGCAGACGGCGAATCTCAATGACGGCCTCGGCCCGCTCCTCTTCGGAAGCGCCCAGCTCAGTGGCCAGTTGCTCGGCCCGGGCGGTGGCGGCGGCGGTTTCGGCCTTCACGCGCTCAAGCTCGCGCGCGCGTGATTCCGCCAGCGCCTCGGCACGCTTGTGCAAGTCGCGGGCGGCGGAGAGATCCTCGGTGAGGGCCTGCACCATGTCCCAGCTTTGCTCGAGTTGGCGCCGAAGATCATCGGCGATGGAGAGGACGTCCTGCGCTTCCTGATCCGTTGCGCTGAGAGTCCCCGCTGGTCTGCTTGGGTTCGCCATCTTAGCCTTTCTCCAAAGTGGCACGAGTAGAGGCGTCAACGCCTGCTGCCTTTTCCTGACGCTCGAGAAGCCGGACCGCGCGACGGCGTAGCACCGGATCCATGGTTGGATAGAGGTCATCCAACCGCTCGCGGGCCTCGGTCGAATCAAAGGCCACCAGGGCCTCCAGCGCGGCCCACTTCACCGTCGGGTCTGTGTCGTAGCACAGTCGCAGGATCTCGGCCATGGCCCAGGCGGGATGGCTCCAGGCTAGGTAGCTGAGCGCCCGCCGCCGTATCGCGACCGACGGATCGCGGAGCGCCTTCTGCAGAATGGGCCTCTGTTGCTCCACGGCCAGGCATCGGCTGACCCGCACAGCCACCATGCGAATGGCCGGGTCCGGCGCCTCCGCAAGTTGGCGCAAGAGAGCCGGAGCCTTGGTCGACCCGATCTGAATCAGGATCGCCACGCAAGCCTCAGTCACCTTCAGCGAGGACCCTCGGGCGCAGGCCACCAAGATCGGCTCAGCCGCCAGGCCCAGAGCCGCCAAGGTCGGCGTAGCGTTGCGCCGAGCAACCTCTGACCCGTGCAGCACGTCGTCCAAAGCAGATCGCACCCGGACCCTCTGTGATCGATCGGGCAGCGCCAAGGTCGCGAGCCACGCGTCTACATCGATTGGCCGACTGTCTTGGGCGCTCTCCGAGGACGGTGGGCTGGGCCTTGCCGGCTGGGGCGCGATTCGTTCGCTCTTGGGCTCGACCGCCGCAGGGGCTTGGGTTCGCGGCGCATCTTCCGCGGATTCTTTTACCGAGGATTCCTTTTCCGAGGATTCTTTGCGGACAGCCGCCACGGCCGCCACGGCCGGAGCCGCAACGGTCGCCGCAGCAGCCACCACACGCGCGAAAAAACCTGCGGGCGGCGATGGTTCATCCACCGACTGAACGTGAGGAGACGATGCCTTGGCATCATCCGGCAAGCGGCGTGACGTCCCCGGGTCGGCCGCTGGCCGAGGAGCGGGTGAGAAACTCGGCTGGACGCCTGTGGAGCGCGGGGCTGGCGACACTTCAGCCTGCGATCCGGGCTCACGCTTTATCAGACCCTTGACCTTGGACACCCCCGAAGTTGTCCCGTGTTCGACTTGCCGCAAGGCAGTTCCGGTGGAGCGGATGAGGCCCAAGAAACCCTGGTTCGCTCGCTCGGCGAGCGCCGCCGGCGTGTACCATTTGTTGCGCTTGTTGACCTCGCTCATGTCTTCGCTGGCGCCCTTTCTGACCAACCTAGCTCCCGCCAGGCTCCTGTCTACTTTTCAGGCCCCCCTGGCACAGCCCAGGATGCTATCATAGCCGGGTTTGGTCTGCCTTGTCGTGGCTAGCGTACCCCGCGCTTGCCCTGGACAACATTCTGGTCGAAGTCGGACGGCAGGAACGAGCCTTGGGTGAGTTCTTGGACTGTCGGCAGCGTCACCTCGCCGCCAGGACCGTGTGTGCGCAGATAGGACGCCATTTCGCGGTCAACAATCTTGACATGGTGATTCCAGAAGTCCTCGGCGAAGAAACTCAAGCCCGCAATGAGCTTCCGCGCCGGACCCTCGGCTCCCTGGGCTGCCAGCTGGGCGAGCGAATTGCCAAGGGCCGCATGCTGGCGGCGGTGTGCGGAGAGGTTGGGGTAGCAGTAGGTCTGCATCACCATCTCCTCGCAGGCGAAGTGAAAGGCTATGTAGTTCTTCAGATAGGCGATGGTGCGGTCGAAAAACGCCCGGTCCCGGCTTTCGTCGGAGTTTTCCGTCAGGTCGGTCACCAACTCCAGCAGCACTCGGTGCTGCTCGTCCACATCGGGAATGCCCGTTACTACGTCCTGCGGGAGCTCGCTTCGCGGTGTGTTCATTCTTCTCAACTTGTCTGGTCCGTGTGCGCGCGGACCTCGGGCCGCTGGCCGCGGCGTTGCCTCGTTCCTCTCTAGAGACCATCGGTCGGCGGGCGCACTTGCTTGAGCTTTGCGACCAGGCCCTTGGATACATGGACGCGGTTGTGCGCGTCCACGAACACGCCCTGCACGCCCGGGAGTTTCTCGATCAGCGCCAGCCCGTGTTGGGCACCCATGACGAAGACCGCGGTGTCGACCGTGTCGGCCAGGAAAGTATTGGGGGCCAAGATGCTGACCGCGCGCGTGTGGGTCACGGGAAACCCGGTCTTGGGGTCCAAGATATGGTGGTAGCGACGATTTCCCTTGATGACGAAGCGCTCGTAGTCGCCGGAGGTCGTGAAGGCCTGGTTGGACAGCGACAGGAAGGCAAAGCTTGCGGATGCTGAAGTCACGTCGTGGCCGGACGCGCGCGGATCCTGGATGCCCACAATCCAGTCGCGGGTACCGCGGCGACCAGCCACATAGAGATCGCCTCCCGCCTGGACCAGAAAGTTCTCCAGCCCCTGCCGGCGCAACACGGCCACGGCAGCGTCGACCGCATAGCCCTTGGCGATCCCGCCCAGGGTGATCCGCTGGCCCACCCGTCGCAGCTTCACCATTCGCGTCTTGGCATCGACCTGAACGTCCCGCCAGCCCAGCAGGCGTCTGCGAGCGGCCACCGCTTGCGGGGTGGGAATGGTGTCGTCGTTGTCCTGGTCGAACTTCCACAGGCCAGCAAACGCACCCACGGTGATGTCGAACGCCCCACGCGATTTTTGCGCGATCCACAGCGACTTCTCGATGACCGCCAGGGTTTCGGGGGCGACGACCACACCCTCCCGACCGGCGGCAGCATTCACGCGCGAAACGTCGGACGTCGGACGCCAAGTCGTCATCAAGGCCTCCAGCCGCTCCATCTCTGCAAACGCCGCTGTGGCCGCGCGCTCGGCGAAGGCCTCGTCGGTGTGAAGAATGGTGATTCGGCAGATGGTGCCCATGCACCGGCGGGCATGCTTGAAGAGTTGGAGCCCACCGCCAGGAGATTCGCCAGGGTCGTCCTGGATCGGGCTGGGGACATCGGCGGCGCTGGGAGTTCCGGCGTAAGCGCCAGAGAGCGTGCCCAGCCAGGCCACGACAGTCAGGCACAGCGACGGTGCTTTCCTGGCACGCGAGAATCTAGCGGTCATCGACGCAGGCTACCACGCCGGCAGATACCCAGAATCGCGACATCGCCGCGGTGGCGGTCCGGCCGTCCCTTGTCTGGAGCACCGAACGGTTTGCCTCCCGTCGTGAAATCGCGGATTTGCGTCGCGTCCCTTCGTTGCTCCTCGGTCAAATACGTCGAGTATTCTCCCTCGTCGCGCCTCGGGCCGCCCGCAACTGCGCAATTTCACTCGGTCCGGCAAACCGTTCGGTGCCCTAGTGTGCGTCTATGAGCTTCAGCTGACGCAAGCAGTCCAGAAGCTTGGCCTTCTCGATGGGCTTGACCAGATAGGCGCTGCACATACTGCCAAACGTTTCCACGACCGTCCCGGGATCGCTGACCGCGGTGGTCATCACGATGTGGCTCCAGGTCATCGGTGCTCGACCCGAAGCCTCCTCGATGCGCGAATCGAGCGCAGGACTTCCTTGCCGTCCAGGTCAGGCATCATGATGTCGAGACAGATCAACTGGTAGGGCTGCTCTGTGCGCTCGGCCTCAAGAAACGCCGCCAGGGCCTCGGTCCCATCCGCGGCCACGTGGCACTCACCATAGGCTTTCAAGATGGTTTGCAAGAGAAGACGGCTGGTGAAGTCGTCCTCCACAACTAGGGTCTTCATCTACGACTCCTTGGTGTCGCCACTTTTTTCGTCTCGTCTAGTAGAATCGACACTTGAACGCCCTTCTTGAGCGAGTGCATGGAGTGGGGCGTCCGCTGCGCCTACTAGAAGAAGCGCTCGCTTTGACCGGCGAGCGGTAGGCCCGCACCAGGGTCGGAACTGCCAGCAGCCGCTCTCCCGGTAGCCAGCCTTCTCTCGATCGCCGGCGCGGTTGGGGCTTGCGCGGGCGCCTGGGCTGCCGCTGCTGGTCTTGTTTCTGGCAGCCCTGGAGAATTCCGGACCGCTGCCCACATCTCGATGGCCCGCGTCCTCAGGAGACTGGCCGCGCGCTTGGTCGGATCCCAGACGGCGTTCCGCACCTCCGCAGCGATCCGAGCGATCTTCTCGCGTGCGGACGCGGCCGACCATCCCTTGGCCAAATCTTGCACGGGAGAAGATAGCCAGCCGTGCGAAGGCGGCCGGTTGTCCGGCAGCAGCCCTTCCACTTCTGTCAGCAACGACGTCCCATTCGGGTCTGAAGGCGTCCCCGCCGCTGCCGAGGAACAACCCTCGCCCACTGGCGTGCTGTCGCGGCCCGGAGACTTCGCCAAGTCGCCAGCAACGCGCGTTGCCGAAGTACCATGACCGGTTCGCTTGGCCTTGCCTGGGCTGCGGCCAGACGACGCTGCCGACTCCCCTTGTGCCGCTGCCGTTGCCGGGCCAGGGACCTGCGGGGCAGAGACGCTCACGTAGGCGTAGATTCCCAGCGCCACGGCAATCTGGAGCGTGGCCCAAAAGAGCTGCTTGCGGGCAGCCGGTTTCCGTCGATTCATGAGCCCGCAGAGTACGCCAAATTCAGTCGAACCGCCGGAGGAAAACGGTTAGCTCCGCAGCTGGAAGATGTCGCGAACCGTGCCAAGGATGTTCTTGGCATCCTGGAGGATGGAGCCGTTTCGCTTGCTGGCCGCAGACGCGCTTTCCGCCGCACGCCTGGCCAGAACTTCCGCGACCGCGGGCTCGAGTCCCTCATGACTGCGGAGAATCTCGCTGAAGGCCCTGCGTTCCACCAACCCAAGGACCGTGTCTTGCACCGCCTCGATCGTCGCAGGCTGGCGCTCGTCCGCGAGCAATGACGTTTCGCCGAAAAAATCCCCGGAATCGAGCCGAGCGACTTCACCTGCACCGTCGCCCGTCCGCACCGCGAGCGCTCCAGAGACCACGAGGAAGAAGGTTGCGCCCGGCTCGCCCTTTCGCACGACCGTCTCTCCACGTCCGAAAAGGCAGAGTCTGGAGCGAGACGCAAGCTGAGCCAAAGCATCGGGACTGAATGGGCGAAGAAAATCCACGCCGGCCAGCGCTTCGACCAGGTCGGGCCCGTCGTTGCGAACCGCGACTGGGCTGGTGCGCTCAACGACGGTTTGTCGCGTGGGAGAGATTGCGAAGCCTTCGCGCCGCACGCGGTACCAAAGCGTGGTCAGCAGCTCGTCGGCCAGACTGTCGACGTCCTCGAACTGATCGGTGAAGAAGCGAATCTGGTACTGGATGCCGGCCCCGTCCCACTTGTTCACGCGAAAGAGGGGCGGCGGGTTCTGGCGCACCCGCGGATGCGACGCGAGCACGTCGAGACAAGCCGCCTTCACTGCGTTGGGCGGCGACTCATAATCCACCTCGACCAAGATTTCGCGCGCAATTCCCTCGCTGGCGCGCGAATAGTTGATGACATGTTCCTTGGCCACGGCCGAATTCGGGATGGTCACGCTCTCGTGACGAGCCGTGATGATGCGCGTCTGACGCCACGTGGTTTGCACCACCCGGCCGGTGTGGGGGCCGACGCTGATCCAGTCGCCCACCGCAAAGGGCGACTCAGCCTGAAGCGACAGGCCGGCGAAGAGGTTGCCCAGGGTCTCCTGGAGCGCGAGACCGAACACGAGCGAGAGAATGGCTGGTGTGGCTAGCAGCGCGCCGATGTCCACCTTGAGGGTGACCCGCAGGACGACCGTGACCGCTACCAGGTAGAGCACCGCATCGACGACCTCCACCATGATTTTCGGCGTGACGCGACCCCGCCGCGTTCGCATGAGCCAGACGGCAGCGGAGGTCATCAGGCGAACGGCCCCGAATGCGAACAGCATGTAGGATCCGACGCGAACGTACTTTGCACCCGTATCTAGGTGCAGGCCTTCCAGAACCTGAGCCCCTATGCTGGCGAGCAAGTAGCCAGCAAAAAGCCCGATCGCGCGCGGAAACCCGCTCTTGTGAGCAAGATCGCGTGTGCTGTTGTTCAACGCGGCGAGCGCGAGCAGCACGACCAAGGCGCCGGCCATGATCGGACCGTACTGGCTGTGTAGGAACCCGTACATGAGGCCGCCATGCTGCCATGCGATCCCTGCGAGTCAAAGTCCAGGAAGCAGCGAGGCAAGGCGCGGATCGGAGAACGAAGTGACTTTCCGCACTCCCCTTCAGACCCTGTTCACTGGTAGTCTGCGTCCAATGATCTTCCGGGCACTGGTAAGTTCTGGAACACCTGACGGACTAATCGTAGGGAGGTTCTTCATGCGGTTGCCGCGACTGTCTCAAGGGCGAAACGGATTCCTCGCGCTGCTGGCGGCGACAGTCTGGGTCACCGGGTGCCAGAACGACCTACCGGTCCAACCACTTATCCCGCCCGCGCCGTCATCGCCCGATGGGGGTGCCTGGGATGGGTCGAGCTTCGAGGGGTTCATCTTGACCATACCCGACGCGCCCAACCAGGTGCCAGACGCCGCGCTTCCGCCGGGCCCCGACGTGCCTGCGGCCCCTCCGGTGATCTGTGGTGACGGCATCTTGAATGTTCCAGAGGGCGAGCAATGCGATGATGGCAATACCAACCCGGGTGACGGTTGCGGCTCGACCTGCCTGCGCGATCAAGGCTGGATCTGCCCCGAGCCTGGCAAGCCCTGCGTGAACACCACGGTTTGTGGAGACGGCCGAATCTCGGGTGCCGAACAGTGCGACGACAACAACACCGACAGCGGCGACGGCTGCACGGCCGACTGCAAGATCGAGGATGGCTGGACCTGCCCCACGGCAGGCTCGCTGTGCCAGGCTGCCGAGTGTGGCGACGGCTTCATGGTGGGCAGCGAAGCCTGCGACGACGGCAACACGGCAAATGGCGACGGCTGCAGTAGCACCTGTCACGTGGAGCCAGGCTACTTCTGCCCTACGCCCGGTGCTGCCTGCCAGAAGACCGTTTGTGGCAACGGCGTCGTGGAAGGTGACGAGGGTTGCGACGACGGCAACAAGCTTCCCTGGGACGGCTGTTCACCAACCTGCGAGCGCGAACCTACCTGCACGAACGGTGAATGCGCGTCGGTCTGCGGAGACGGCATGATCCTGGCCGGGGACGTCGAGGAGTGCGACGACGGTAATCAGCGGGATGGCGACGGCTGCAGCAGCAGCTGCACCAAAGAGCCCGGCTGGGACTGCCCGGTCACTCCGGTGGCGGCGGCAAGCCAGCTCTCCTTGCCCGTGGTGTTTCGCGACTTCATCTCCTTTCCCACCGCGGGCTCCACCCGCCACCCCAACTTCGAAGACAACATCGGTACGGGTGTTACAACTGGCCTGGTGCAATCTGCGCTGGGTAGCGACGGCAAGCCTGTGTACGGGGGAATCTGCGACAACACCAGCGCCGACCCGACAGTTTGCCCCCACGGCCGCCAGCTAACGACCCAGGCTGACTTCGACCAGTGGTATCGCGACACCACGGTGAGCGTGCGCGGGGACAGCTTCATCACGCTGGCTCTCAACACCACCGGGCAGTATGTGTTCAACGGCGGAACCCCGGCGAACCCCTTCCTGCCCTTTGGAAAGAATGACTTGACCGGCGTGGGCTGGGTAGCCCAGGGCAAGGAGCTCGTGTCGGGACCTGGCGACTTTGGCTTCACCACCGAGGTCCATTACTGGTTCCAGTTGCAAGGCGGCGAGCGCCTCGACTTTTCCGGGGATGACGACGTCTGGGTCTTTTTCAAGAACGCCCTTCTCATTGATCTCGGCGGCCGCCATGCCGCGACCCCCGGAACCATCAATCTGACCGACGCCGAGATAATCAACCGCGGTCTCACCAAGGGACGCATCTACGAGATCGCGCTCTTTCACGCCGAACGACACACCAATCAATCGAACTTCCAACTCACGCTCAACGGGTTCGGCCGTTCGAATTCTGTGTGCACACCCATTTGTGGCGACGGCATCGTGGTCAAGGGCGAGGTGTGCGACGACGGTCCGCTCAACGGGACCTACGGGCATTGCAACGAAACCTGCACGGGATTGGGTCCGCATTGTGGCGATGGAGCGCTGCAGGCGGATCAAGGCGAAGAGTGCGATGACGGCGTCAACCTGACCACCTACGGGATCAACGGCAAGCCCGGCTGCGCCCCAGGGTGCAAGTGGAGTCCGTTCTGTGGCGACGACAAGACTGACAGCCTGTTCGGTGAACAGTGCGATACCGGAGGCGTGAAGTTGCCCAACAACGCCTGCCAGCTCAACTGCACCTACCGTCCCTTCTGCGGCGACGGCATCATCCAACCCGAATATGGCGAGACCTGTGACGACGGCAACACCGTCTCTGGCGACGGATGCTCGTCGTTCTGCACCCTCGAAAAAGTGGAGCGCTAGACGTCGGCGTTAGTGGCCAGCTGCGTTTCTTGCAGGCCCGAGTTGCACATTGAGGGTCCTTTGGTGGCGTCCGCAAGGCTGCCCTGTGGTAGCATCGGCCAAAAGCGGCCGGGGCTTTCCACCAGCCGATGCCTTGCGTGTTGTGTTGTACAAGCTCCATGCATCACCACTTGCGTAAGCATCTGCACTTCGGGTTGATGGCCGCAACTCTGGCAGGTGCTTTCGGCTGCAATTCTCACCAGTTAGCGGGACCGGGGGCTCCCCAGGTCACGATCATCAACCCTCCTCCCGTCGATCAGCAGCCACCGGTGGAACCAGGCCTGGCCGATGCCGGACAAAAGCCCTCGCCGGATGTTCCGCCGGTCACGGTGGTGCCACTTCCCGACGGCGGAATTCCGGATGCCGCGGTTGTTGTTCCCGGCGCCGATGCCGCGGTTGTTGCTGGCGTCCCGGATGCCTCAGCCAGCCGGGAGGCTGGCCGGGAAGCCGGCCCGGAGGCTGGTCGGGAGGCCGGCCCGGAGGTCGGGCCTTGCTTGAATTCACTTCCGCCCAGGAATTTTCCCGAAAACCCGACTTGCCAGGGCACCGAGGGCGGGCTGGGCGAGGCATTCCAGAAGGCGTTGTGGTTTCTCAACGTGAACAAGTCCGGACCGGGCGTGATCAACACCTACGTGCAGTGGCGAGGCGATGCCCATGTCATGGATCAGCACATCAAGCTGGATCCGGTCGCCGCAACGGGTGTGAACTTGTCGCAAGCCTTCATCACGCAGAACCGCGCCATCCTCGATCCGAACGGGACAGGCGAGGTCGACCTGTCAGGTGGTTTCCACGATGCGGGTGACTTCATCAAGTTCGGGCTCACCACGGGATTCACGGCCTCGACACTGGCTTGGAGCCTGTACGAGTTCCCGAATTCCTTCCGTGACGCGGGCCTGGAGGACGAGGCGTTCAACCTCCTGCGCTGGGCGGACGACTACTTCATGCGCTCGACCTTCCTCGACGCCAACGGCAACCTGGTGGCGTTTGCCCACCAAGTTGGCGACCAAACCGACCACACCTGCGGCTGGATGCCTCCGGAACTGCGCCGCATCGACTTCTGCCCGCGCAAGGGCTACTTCACCAGCGCGGAAACGCCCGCGGCGGATGTGACGGCCAGCGCGGCCGCCGGCCTGGCCATCACCTCGCTGGTGCTAAACAGCAAGGATCCGGCCTACGCGGAGAAATCGCTCAAGTACGCCGTCGCCCTGTACAAGTTCGCCGCGAAATACCCGGACAAGGTCGGAACCACAACCGGCGGCCTATACACCTCAGAATACGCCTACGATGACTTGGCCTGGGCGGCCCTCTGGCTTTATCTCGCCACGGGCACGCAGTCCTATCTCGACGACATCCTCGGCGCGAACGCCAGTGGCGGCGGCTGGCTGGATCACTTCCCCGGCTTTGTGACGACTTGCTTGCTCAGGGTCGCGGCGAATTGCTGGGCCGAATCGGCGACACACGACTGGAACTCGGTGCGCACAGGCGTTTTCCTCAAGATGGCGCAGATCCTGCGCGACCTGAACCATCCCATGGCCAAGGCCATGGCGACCATTGCGCGCGACGATTCCATGAAGTGGCCGCAGGGCACCGTGGCCATGACTCCCGCGGGATTCTCGGTGATGTATGCCTACGGCTCCGCTCGCTACAACTCGGCAGGGCAGTTCGTGGCCCTGCTTTACGCCAAGCTGTTTGGCGCCCAGGACGGCGATGCCGTGAACGCCATCCAGCCATGGGCCAAGCGGCAGATGGCGTACATCCTCGGAGACAACCCGCTCGGCACCTCGTACATGATGGGGTACACGAACAAGTACTGCCTGCAGCCCCACCACGCCGCCGGCCATGCCTCGATCTGGGGCGAGCCAGACAATCCAGTGGCAAACCGCCATATCATCTGGGGTGCGCTGGTCAACGGCCCCGATGGCAACGACGGCCACATTGACAATCGCGCCGATTTCGGTAGCAACGAAGTCACTATCGACTACAACGTCTCGCTGATCGCGGCGCTCGCGGCCCAGTACGATCTGTGGGGCAAGGGCCAGTGCCCGCTCGCGAATTTCCCACCGCTCGAGCCGGAGGGCAACGAGTACTACACCCTCTCGAACAGCAACGACGCGGGTGGTTGCCGTTCGCAAGTCACCGTCACGCTGGTCAACGAAACCAGCCATGTTCCGCGCTACGACACACACATCAGCATCAAGTATTTCTTCGACATCAGCGAGCTTCTGGCCAAGGGCGGTTCGATCAATGACGTCACCGCCAGCCTCATCTACGACCGCGGTGCCACCGAGTTCGGCGAGCCGACCAGTATCAGCAAGCCCAAGGTCTGTCCCAACAGCCCCTCGACCTACTACATCGAGATGGGATTCGAGGGCTACCAGTTCTGGGGGCGCATCGTGCAGCTCAAGGCGCCGCGCACCTTCATGATCGACATCGGTGTCAACAATGGCGCGGGATGCACCTGGGATCCGACCAACGACTGGAGCTATTCCACTTTGGCGCCAGCCCCGGCAGGGGGAGCCGATCCGCCCAAGACACCGCACATCCCGGTGTACAGCGCCGGCGTTTTCGCCTGGGGTCAGGCGCCGCCGTCCTGCTTCGCCCCGACAACACCCATCTGCACTCAGTGAGCGTGATTGATCCGACCTGACGCCACTGCCTGGTGGGCGTGCTTTTTTTGCGCGGTTGGACATTGAAGACGACCGCTTTTCGACGACTCGCATGAGCCGTCTTCCCCAGTCCGAGCCACTTCTACTCATACACGTCTCCGTGTAGGAGCGTAGATTGCCGTTCGCCGCCCAGCAGTCGCCTTCGCCCGCCCGCACACAAGGAGCCTCTGATGAAATCCATCGAACGCCCATCGAAAAGCCATCACTCCCTGTTGGTCTGGCTGGTCGCCGGCCTGGGCCTGTTCGCTGCCAGGAACGTGCTGGCAGCGGAGTACTACGTGGCCCCCACGGGCAGCGATACGAATCCCGGGACTCAGGCTGCGCCTTTCGCGAGCGTCCAGAAGGCAAACAACTCTGCCGCGGCGGGGGACACCATCTGGATGCGCGCGGGAACGTACTACAGCACGGCCCAGATCAATCTCTCGAAGAGCGGAACATCGGATACCAACCGCACCAAGATTTGGGCGTATCCAGGCGAGGTGCCTCTTCTCGACTGCTCGCAGTACCAGACGACCACTCCGATGGCCAACACGCCAGCCATCCTCGTGACCGGGAGCTATATGCATCTCAAGGGACTTGAGATCGCCAACAGTAAAGTCGGGGCCAGCGGCAACCACTCCTATTCCACGCTGCAAACCAAGGGTGCGAGCTACGACACCTTCGAGCTGCTCAACCTCCATCACGGCTTCGGAGCGGGGCTGTTCATCGACGATACCAAGGGCGGTGGAGGGCATCTCATCCTCAATTGCGATTCGCACGACAACTACGACATCAACGGCAGCCAAGGGGACGGGCAAAATGCCGATGGCTTTGGCCACCACTACCAAGAAAGCGGCGCCACCTCGACCTTTAGGGGCTGCCGTTCGTGGTGGAACTCCGACGACGGCTACGACTTTATCTACCAAGACGTGCCGCTCATCGTCGAGAATTGTTGGGCCATGGGCAGCGGCCACCCCGTGTACGGCACCGCCAGTCCCGCGGATGGAAACGGCAATGGCTTCAAGATGGGCGGCAACGTGACCAACACTCGCCACATGATCCGCAACTGTGTCGCCTGGAAGAACAAGGACAGTGGCTTCTATTCCAATCACTCGACGGGTGGACACACCTGGTACAACAACACGGCCTTTCAAAACGGAACGGATTTCAACATGCTGTCCGGCCCCAGCGCCGCGCCCATCCAGCTCACGGGAGCGCTGGCCCATATCCTGCGCAACAACATCAGCTATACCAACAAGACCGCCAACATGGGCGGGGTCGACACGCAATTCAACACCTGGGATCTCAAGATCACGCCCAAAGCCAGTGATTTCCTCAGCATCACAGATCCGACCGTCTCAAGTACGGGTCAGGCCATAGAGGCAAGTTCACCGGCGTTGGGACCGCGCAAGGCGGACGGCAGCCTGCCCGACGTTGACTTCCTGAAACTGGCTGCGGGCAGCCAAATGATCGACAAGGGCACGGACGTCGGTCTTGCCTTTGTGGGCGCTGCCCCAGATTTGGGCGCCTATGAATATGGAGCAACCGGCGGCACACCGGCAACCGGTGGTACGCCGGCAACCGGCGGAACACCGGCGACCGGCGGCACAACGGCGACGGGCGGGACCACGGCAACCGGCGGCAGAGCGGGAACCGGCGGCGTCACAGCAAGCGCGGGGGCCACGGCAATCGGCGGCAAGATCGCAACCGGGGGCGCGCCAATGGGTGGGGGAATCGGCACAGGCGGCACGCCAACCGCCGGTGCGCCGGGAACTGGTGGAAAGACGGCCATCGCTGGAGCGCCGGAAACTGGCGGCGCTGCGGCAACTGCTGGCAAGACTGGAGGCAGTGGAGGTGGCCTAGTTGAAAGCGGTGGCACCGTCGCAACTGGCGGCGGCCCAGTGGTCAGCGGCGGGAATATCGCGATCGGCGGAACACCCGAGACTGGCGGGTTGTCTGCAAACGGCGGCGTACCGGACACGGGTGGGGTGAAAAACGGGGGCACTCCAGCCCTAGGCGGAACTTCGGGAATCACTGTCACGGGTGGCACGACGGGCGCGCCCAGCACGGCGCAGGCAAGCAGCAGCGGCTGCTCCTGCCGCATCGCCGAGGCTCAGACGAGAAACCACAGCGGTCTGGCGCTGCTCGGGCTCGTCATGGTCGTGCTGCGAATTCGAAAGAGACGTTCGTGAAGGTCTCCGCCAGCGCGAGCGAGTGAAGAACGAACGAGCAGCGACGCCCGGTTCACATTTGGACAGAGGGGGTTCCAGACCTTGAAAGGCGTCCCACCGCTGCTCCGAGAGGTTGCCCCGCAAGGCACCGTGCCCAGTCGGGGCGCGAGAAGTACACTCATTCCTACGGGAAGAACATGACAAACAAAGGCATCTCTACGCAAACATCGGCCCCCATGCGGAAGCAGTCGCAGCGCTCGAAGGTGCTGGCCCTGTTATCCGCTGGCGTCGTCATCTTTCCCTTTTTGGCCTCCGGGCGCGCATCGGCCGCGGAATACTATGTGTCTCCGACGGGTAGCGATTCAAACCCTGGGACCCAGGCGTCGCCCTTCGCCACTGTTCAGAAGGCAAACAACTCCGCGGCGGCGGGGGATACCATCTGGATGCGCGCGGGGACCTACTCCAGCACAGGCCAGATCACGCTTTCGAAGAGCGGAACCTCGGACACCAACCGCACCAAGATTTGGGCGTATCCGGGCGAGGTGCCTATTCTCGACTTCTCGAACTACTCGTTGGCCAGCTCGGGGTCGGACAATCCAGCCATCACTGTGACCGGCAGCTGGATGCATCTGAAGGGACTTGAGATCGCCAACGGTAAGGTCGGATCCAATGGCTCCCACTCCTACTCCATGCTCCGCACCAAGGGGGCGAGCAACAACACGTTCGAGCTGCTCAACATCCATAACGGCTTCGGGCCGGGGCTCTTCATCGACACAGGAACTGGCGGCAACCTGATTCTGAATTGCGATTCGCACGACAATTACGACGTAAACGGCAGTCAGGGGGACGGGCAAAACGGCGACGGATTCGGTGTTCACTATCAAACCACCGGCCCCAGCACCATGATCCGCGGGTGCCGCTCATGGCACAACTCCGATGATGGATACGACTTCATCTACCAAGAGGTTCCTGTCACCATCGAGAATAGCTGGGCTACAGGGTGTGGTTACGGCGGTTCTGGCAACGGCAACGGGTTCAAGATCGGAAGCAGCGGCACGGGCATTCGGCATCTTGTCCAAAACAACGTCGCTTGGAAGAACAGTGCCGCGGGCTTTTATGCCAACCACTCCTCGGGCGGTAACACCTGGTACAACAACACGTCGTACAACAACGGGACCCAGTACAACATGCTGGCATCTAGCTTCGCTGCCGACGGAAGAACCATCGCGACACCTGTCATTACCCTGACTGGCACGAAGGTGCACATCATGCGAAACAACATCGGCTTCCCCAACAAAAATTCCAACATGACCGGGGTCGACACCGCGAACAACACCTGGGACCTGGGCATTACCCCGACGGCCGCCGATTTCGCCAGCATCTCGGACACCGGCTGCACCGGCCCGCGCGAGGCTGATGGCAGCATGCCTTCGGCTTGCACTTTCATGAAGTTGGTGGCCAGCAGCGCAATGATAGACAAGGGCACGGATGTCGGCCTGCCCTACACGGGCAAGGCTCCCGACCTCGGCGCCTACGAATACGGCGCTGTGACCACCATCGGCGGAACATCCGGGGGCAGCGGCGGCAGCACCGGCGCCGGCGGCAGCATCGGCAGCGGCGGGAACACCAGCGGTGGCGGCAGCACACGCAGCGGCGGCAGCACGGTCGTTGGCGGCAGCACACGCAGCGGCGGCAACACGGGGATGGCGGGTAGCACGGGCAACGGTGGCAGAACGGGCAGCGCCGGCAGCACGGTCATTGGCGGCGGCACAGTTGCGGGCGGCAGCGACGGTGTCGGCGGGAGCCTTGCGGCCGGCGGCAGCGCTGGTGGCGGTGGGGCGTTGCCGGCGGGGACGTCCGGAACCACAGGGGGTGCGAACGGCATGGGAGGCAGTGTCGCCAGCGAGACCGGCGGCACAACCGGGGCCGGTGGCATCATCGCCACTGCTGGCGCCAGCCAAGATACTGGCGGCAGCCTGGCCGTCGCCGGAGGCACATCGAACGAAGGCGGAGCGGGTGCGGGTGGGGCGACGGCAGGGAGCGCCCCAGGCGGATCGACCGCAGGTCCCACGGCCGACGCGAGCGGCTGTGGATGCGTCGTCGGCTCGCGTTCCCCGCGCGACGGAATGGCCATCTTCTTGGTATTGGGAGCGCTCGCCCTGCTGCTCAGACGGCGACGAAACGGAAGCTAAGGCGCTCGACATATGGCGGCGCCGTCAGGGCATCCTCGATGCCGAGGCCCTAGACGCGACGGCACTTGCCCGGGCCGAAACTCTCCAGTGCCTTGGTTCACGGCCGGACGGCGCCCCTTTTCTCGGACCGCGATGACCCACTCTGCCGGGTCGCTGCCCCTAACCTTCATGATGGCACACAAAAGGAGACCGCGATGAAATCCGCGAAATGTCTGTCGAAAGCCCGCCAGCAACACTCCCTGCTCCGCTGGCTGGTCGCCGGACTGGGCTTGTTCGCCGCAAAGAATGCGTTTGCCGCGGAGTACTATGTGTCCCCGACGGGCAGCGACTCAAATCCCGGAACCCAGGCGTCGCCCTTTGCCACCGTGCAAAAGGGGAACGACTCCGCCGCGGCGGGGGATACCATCTGGCTGCGTGCTGGAACCTACTCCAGCACGGGCCAGATCACGCTTTCGAAGAGCGGAACCTCGGACACCAACCGCACCAAGATTTGGGCCTATACGGGCGAGGTGCCTATTCTCGACTTCTCGAACTACTCATTGGCCAGCGGGTCGTCGGACAGGCCAGCAATCACCGTGACCGGGAGCTGGATGCATCTGAAGGGACTCGAGATTGCCAACGGTAAGGTCGGATCCAGTGGCTCCCACTCCTACTCGATGCTGCGAACCAAGAATGCAAGCAACAACACCTTCGAACTGCTCAACATCCATAACGGCTTCGGGCCGGGGTTCTTTGTCGACACGGGCACTGGCGGCAACCTGGTTCTGAATTGCGACTCGCACGACAATTACGACGTCAACGGCAGTCAGGGCGATGGACAAAACGGCGACGGCTTCGGTGTTCACTATCAAACCACCGGCCCCAGCACCATCATCCGCGGGTGCCGCTCATGGCACAACTCCGATGACGGTTACGACCTCATCTCGCAAGAGGTCCCTGTCACGGTGGAGAATAACTGGGCTTTCAAATGCGGATACGGCTCCTCCGGAAATGGCAACGGGTTCAAGATGGGAAGCAGCAAGAACGGCATTCGGCATCTTGTGCAAAACAATGTTGCGTGGAGTAACGCAGCGTCGGGCTTCTACGCCAACCACTCCACGGGCGGCAACACCTGGTACAACAACACGTCGTACAACAATGGGACTCAGTACAACATGCTGGCTAGCAGTTTTGATTCCGCCGGCAACGTAACGGGGACCATTACCCTGTCGGGATCGAAGGCGCACATCATGCGGAACAACATCGGCTTTCCCGACAAGAATTCCAACATGGACGGGGTCGACACCCAGTTCAACACGTGGGACTTGAACATCACCCCGACGACCGCTGATTTTGCCAGCACGTCGGATACGCCCTGCACCGGCGCGCGCGAGGCGGACGGCAGCATGCCGGCTGCTTGCACCATGTTGCATCTGGCTGCCGGCAGCAAGATGATCGACAAAGGCACGAACGTCGGTCTTCCCTATGGCGGTTCGGCTCCCGACCTCGGCGCCTACGAATACGGCGCTGTGACCACGACCGGTGGAACATCCGGGAGCAGCGGCGGCAGCACCGGCGCGGGCGGGAACACGGGCAGCGCGGGCAGCACCGCCAGGGGTGGCAGCATCGCCAGCGGTGGCAGTACAAGCGCTGGCGGCAGCACCGGTGCCGGCGGGAGTGTCATCGGCGGTGGCAGCACCGCCAAGGGTGGCAGCATCGCCAGCGGCGGCAGCACGAGCGCCGGCGGCAACACAGTCAGCAGTGGTGGCAGCGTCGCTGTCGGCGGCAGTACACGCAGCGGTGGCAGCATCAGCGTCGGCGGCAACACAGTCAGCGGCGGCAGCATGGCGGCCGGCAGCAGCACCGATGGCGCCGGGACGTTGGCGGCGGGGTCGACTGGAACCAACGGAGGCGCAAGCGACACGGGAGGCCGTGTCGCCACGCAGACCGGCGGCATCATCGACACAGCTGGTGCAAGCCAGGGATCTGGCGGCATGGCCGTCACTGGAGGCACCGCGAGCGAAGGCGGAGCGGGCGCGGGTGGGACGACTGGACCAAGCGCCACCGGCGGATCGACCGCAGAAGCTGCGACCAGCTCGAGCGGCTGCGGCTGCGTCGTCGGCGCGCGTTCCCCGCGCAGCGGAATGGTCGCTTTCTTCATGGTGGCCGCCCTCGCCCTGCTGGCGAGACGGCGACGAAGCAAACCCTAGATCGCGCTTTGCCCCGACCGCGCTTCGCCCGCGCGGAGTGGCCCAGGCATAGGTGCCCACCACGATTATCTCGGGACTTGACGGCCGCCGGCGCAATCCGGACAGTCTGTACAATGCCGTCACCACAGCACGCCGGCAACTTACCGCCAGGGGCGCAGCCTGACGTGGCCCCATGGTCGTCGTTGTTCTTGCCGTTGTCGCGCTGTTCGCCGTCACTGACAATGCCGTCACCACAGTAGCTTCCCCACTTGCACTGCGCTTCCTTTGGGCAGTCGATCAGACCGCCGATTGGATTGGAAGGTGCAAGGAATGGGCTTGCCGTTCGCATCCAAGAGTTCTTGCCCGACTGAGCCACACCAGTTGGCCGGTTCCGTGATGCTCCACTGCTCCTCGTTGGGCCCGTAGCGGTTGACGAAGTTTCCGTCGGCATTCCACAACGCCAGTTTCGAGGGTCATGGCAAGCGAAAGAAGCGCAGTCAGCGGGCACCAACAAAAGAACGAAATGCGAACCTGGAGTGCCTTTCCAACGGCGGAATCAGATTCCCGAGTCCCGATGTCAAGAATCTTCAAAGTGCTCTCGTATGGCTGCTGGCTTGCTGTGTGTCACTGTGGCGGCGTCGCAGGCTCGGCAGCGAGCCAGCCCGACGCGTACAGCGGCAAGACCGACGTTTCAGCCGCAGCTGGCGGAGCAGCAGGTAGCTTTGCGCGAGAAACGGGTGGCGCGAACGGAAGCGGAGGTAGCGTGGGAAGAGGTGGCAGCGCGGGCGCAGGCGGCAGCGTTGCGACTAGCGAAACCGAGCCGATGGGCGGGACTGCCTCGCTTGGCGGCGGCAGCCAGCCCAGTACCAGCGACGGGATCTTGGGCGGGGGCACAGCGTCGACCGGAGGAGCCGTGCCAACCGGCGGCACGTCCAGCATAGGCGGCTCCCCGATTGTCGGCGGGACCCAGGGAATGGGCGGCATCATGGCGCGTGGAGGTACGACGACCAATGGGGGCAGTCAGGCTCCGGGTGGCAAGACGGCCAGTGGCGGTTCGATTGCGACTGCCGGGACCAAGGCGGCTGGTGGTACCGCGAGTGGGTCTGGCAGCGGTGGAACGGGCGCGCGCGGCGGAACCACCAGCACCGGAGGCGGCGCAGCGGGCAGCTCAGGTACCACCACCCCGGGAATCACTTGCACACCCCAGACCTGGGCCTCCGCCCCGATCGGGTGGGCGACCGTCTCCGGGATCACCACGGGCGGCGGCAATGCCACCCCAACGGTCGCTACGACTCTGAATGCGCTGAACGCGGCAGCCGGAGGCACTGGGGCGGCCGTAATTCACGTTTCTGGGAAGATCTCCGGTGTCGCCAAAGTGGGCTCGAACAAGACCATTTTGGGCCTGTGTGGGGCCGAGATCGACGGCAGCGTCGACCTGAGCGGGTCGTCGAACGTCATCATGCGCAACTTAAAAGTCGTCGGCTACAATTGCTCGGACAGCCCGAGTGACTGCTCGGCTGGCAGCGACGCGGTTCACATACAGGGCAGTGACAAGCACCTGTGGTTCGACCACATGGATATCTCGGACGGATCCGACGGCAATCTGGATATCACCCACGGGTGCGATTTCATCACCGTCTCGTGGACGAAGTTCCACTACTCAGGCCAGCGCACGGACCCAGCCAACAACTACGGGCACCGCTTCTCCAACTTGATTGGGCATGACGATGGGAATGCGTCCGAGGACACGGGACACCTGAATGTCACGTTCGACCACGTGTGGTGGGCTGACAACGTTGCGGAACGGATGCCCCGCGTGCGTTTTGGCAAGGTTCACGTTCTCAACAGCCTGTACACGGCAAGCGGCGACGCCTCGGCCATCGGCGTCGGCGTGGATTGCAACATTCGGGTCGAGAACAGTGTCTTCAACAACATCACGAGCGCCGCCGACTCGACCCACTCGAATGCCGCCAGCATCCTTCAATCGATCGGGAACCAGGGGCTGACCACCGACATCGGCGGCCCAGCCTTCACGCCGAGCTATAGCTATACGCTGGAGGATGTGACCACTGTGGCGGCCACTGTCCAGGCGGGTGCCGGCCCGAAGTAGCCGGCCACTGTGCGCGACAAGGCTTTGAAGACCGGGCTGGTCGAGTCCGAGGCCGCGCCATTTCCCGGCGGCAAAATTGCGCGCAGCCGCTGACTAGGGCCTGTCCCCAAATTCAGGCCAGCCATACTCGCAGCGCCGCGAAGAGAACGAACCCGAGGAAGTTCGTGGCAGTTTTCTCGTAACGGGTAGCCACGCGCCGATACCGCTTTATCTTGCAGAA
>Ga0265330_10000141_pt1 | contig 58160 bp, 48 predicted proteins | sample 41919metaG_FD_202083 | JGI IMG/M metagenome (GOLD analysis project Ga0265330, IMG submission 202083) | Rhizosphere microbial communities from Carex aquatilis grown in University of Washington, Seatle, WA, United States - 4-19-19 metaG | ecosystem: Host-associated > Plants > Roots > Rhizosphere...
GGGCCCGCAACCAGGGACGGCGAGCGCGAGCCCGATGGCGACAAGCAGCGCGCACACACGAACCACAAAGACATAGAACTTATGCATCGCCCCTCTTCCTATGCCCTCGCTATTACGCCGCCTGAGCTCGGATCTCAATCACAGTCGCTTGCAAGCGATGCCTTGTCGGACATCGTGGCCCGCGGTGCCCGAGGGCGGCTCCATCGCGGCACCCTGCCCCTTGCGCATCTCAGAGAGACATCCATCAGGTCGGCGGCATCGCCCTTAATCGCCAGACGGAGGCTGGCGGTCGCCCCATCGTCGCCTTGGATGCTGAGGGGGCCTTCCGACCTGAGAACCTTGACGACCTGCTTGTCCCCAAGGGTTATCGCGTCACGTACTGCGGCGGAACCGTGACGGATCGCTGTCCTGCAGGCCGAATATCGGCAGCAGGTACGGGAGAGGTGTTCGGGACTTTCCGGTGGCCGGCCTCCACGGCACGATCCTACTTGGCTGCGCGATGTCTTCGTCGTTCTCTGGCACCCCGCGGGAGGCTTCCGGCGGAAGCCGCGGTGCGCTCCGCGCGTCATGGATTGGCACACGATGGCTCAGCGTTACCGCGGGGAGTCTGGGTTGGGCTTCGATGCGTAAGCGACATCGACGCCCGGGCTCCCAGCGGATCACCGCGTCGCCAGCCGCAGTGCGCTCGACCACCAGCGAAGCGACGAAACCGAAAACCATCCCTGCGTCGCGTACGCCGTCGCCGTAGGACCGCTCCTCTTTCACCACCGCGCGACCGTGCTCGCGCACCATGACCTCGGCGGCCGTCGTCGCGCGCTCGCCTGTCGATGGGCGACGCACTACACGCGTCTGGCGACGCCGGGCACCGCGCGAGGCTTTGGTCAAGTCCAAGCGCTCTGCTCGGCGAGCTTGTCGTGGCTCGGTGCTCGAACTGGGGACGGTCATGAAGCCGTCTATCAGTACTCGCCGTCGCTGCCCTCCATCTTCCTGACGACGATGGCAATAGAGAATGCGTTGATCTTGGCCTTCTTCATGAGCGAGACAGCCCTCTGGACATCGTCGGAGTCGATCGCGTCGAAGAAGTCTTCGACCAGTCCGATCACCGCGAGTTGCTCCAGCACCAAGGTCCCTTCGAAGTCTGACTCGTCCATCCCGTGCGCCCCCGTACGGTGCCAAAGCTTGATCGTTGCGGAAGTCGGCCTCGAGCCACCTTTCCCTGCGATCTGGTAGCAGAGGCGCGAGTCAGTTCAGAGCTTGGGTTGCGTTTTTGAAGTGCTGTTCGCCCGTTCGTCAGTCAGCTGCACCGACCGCCGCCAGCCTTCGGGCCTCGAGCTCTTTGGCGAGCTGAGCAACGACGGCCCACCGCCCCGCTGAAACGGCCCCCTCGATGGCCCTCGCGAGGGCTTCTTCGACGGTCGATTCGTTTGGCCCAAACGCGACCAACTCACGCGCACTTACGTCAACTCGCGTAGGGTCGAGTTGACGCGAGTCGACGTGAATCGCCGCGAGTCTCACACTTTGCACGGCTTCGATTCCCGTGAGCTCCACGGATATCCTTTAGCTTTTTGCTACCAAGCTGGTCACTTGGTCCATTGAATGGGCCAAAGGCAAGCTGACAGGGGCGGAAACACGATGCCAAATCCCGAATGGTTTCGAAACTCCGCCGGGCCTATCGGCTGGATGCTCTTCAACCCTCGTTCTGGCGAGCGCGCTTCACGCGCGACCGCACCGCCCGGAGCCCAGGAGGGGCCCGGCGGATTGCCCGGACGCTCAGTCCTCGCTGGGCACGTTCGGAAGCTTGGGTGGGCGTGGCCGCTCCGATGATTGTGCGACTTCGGCACCTCGGCATCGCGCAACCGCAGATTGAACGTGCCGTCGGCGAGGACCACTTGCGGGATTCAGCCGGCGTCGGCGCGGCGTTTCTCCTTGGCTGGGGCGAAGACCCGGTCGCGCGCAACTTCTCCAACGCAGGAGCCGAGGGGAGGGTATGGGAACCCCCAAATGGTTCGACCTCGATGAGGATCATGGTGTGCTCGAACTGGACGAGCACCTCACCGGCGGCGTCGGCCTCGAGCTGCACCTCGCGTACGCGTCCCGTTGGGGGTGGCTCGCATGGTGGGAGCGGGATGACGGCGCTTGGCTCGGGATTGCGAGGATCGGGGCCGCGTAGGGATCACTTGCGAAGGCCGAGGTGGCCGGCGTTTGCACTCTCGGCCTTTTTCGCCGTCCTCTTCTAAGCGCCGTGCGCCGCGCCTCGGACAGCGGCTCGGTGACCACGCCCGAGATCTCCTCGACGGCGCGCTGCCGTTTCCGCCAGTTCCAGTCCGGGTGTCCGGCCAAGAGGCGTCTCCCGCAGGTCCGTGGCCTTTTTGGTTCATGCCTGTAGAGCGACGCGGGGAACGCGCAGCCGGCCGGCGCGACGAAGGCGGGCTTCGTCCCTCGCGCTGCTGAATTTGGGTGGCGGCGAAGAACGGATTATGCGGCCTCGGTCGAGGCGTCAACGGTCGTGGAGTTGAGCGTGGCGTCGTGAGCGCGGAGAGCGGCGACGAGCTTGGGCATGCCGACGTAGGCGCGCAGCTTGCGGAAGGTCTTGGACGTCTCGACGAGGGCGACGGCGACCCAGCGCAACACCATTGTGCCCCCGTTCCACTTGGTCACGTTGTGCGTTCTCTTGCGAATGCGGCTGTTGACGAACTCGATCGCGTTGGTCGTCGACAGCGTGCGCTCCAAGCCGCTCAGCAGGCCCAGGCGTAGGACCGTGAGGGTCTCGTCGAGACCCTCACGCAGCGACGCGGCGGCCGACGGGTACTTCTTGTCGAGCTGCCGTGCGAGAGCGACGAGCATGCGCTTAGCGCGCTCGAAGTGGCCGCATCGGTACGCTGTTGTCATTGTCCGACCGGCCTGCTTCTTCATCGACTCGGGCAGATGGTCCTCGACGTTGCGGCGCTTGTGGACCTGGCATCGCTGGATGAGCGCCCGCCGGCCGAAGGTCTTGCGGATCGCCGCGACCAGAGCCTTGCTACCGTCGATGACGAAGAGCCTCGAGCGATCGCTGCGCACGCCGCGAGCCACGAGATCCTCGATGAGGGCGCGACATGTGCTCTCGTTTTCAGTTGCGCCCTCGTGTAGCCCCAGCACGTGCTTTTCGCCCTGCTCGTCGATGCCCAGGGCGACGACCACGAGGTGATCGCCGACGTGGATGCCGTCGATGATGAGCGCACAGATCGCGAGCTCGCTCAGGTCGCGACCCATCATCTCGGTCAGTGTCTGCATCGTCGCGCCGACGAAGCGCCGGCTGACTGCGCTCTTGCTCGCCCCGCGCGAGGTCAGGCCCGCCGGCGTCGGCTCCAGCGAACGGTCGTAGTTGCGCGTCGAGACGCCGAGCACCATCTGCTCCACCGCCCGCGGCGTGAGCGGGTCGGCATCGGCGAAGTGTTCCCACGTCGGCAGCGGTACCTCACGGCCGTCGCTGCCGCGCACGCGCGGACGCCGCACCCGGACGCGACGACCGCCAAACGGCAACTCGCCCTCGGTGTGGCCTCCGCGCGTGGCTTGGCGAGCGCGGTCGTGCTCGTAGCGGCGGCCGCACAAGCGCGTACGGTCCTCTTCGAGCATCGCGGCCAGCACGCCCATGCCGGCGTGCACCACCCTCTCGTACAGCGTGGCGCGGGCCTCGAATATCGCCGCCAGCGCGAGCTGCCCGATGTGCGACGTCCCTTGGCTTCGATCCTTCTTCCTGGCAGTGTCCTTCATCGGCGGTTCCTTTCCGGTAAGCACCCCGATCATCCGATCGGGGCGGGTGGAACCGCCACCTTCAACTTTCAGCAGAGCGAGGGACCACGCCACGAAGGCGCCGGGGGGGTGAGGCCCAGCTCCGTCTCGCAGTTGCGGCGGTCCACTAGGATCTCGGCCGGGCTCTTGATGTCCTACGGGTCGCACTCGAGCGCCGCCAGTTCGAGCGGAGCGCGGGCGATTGCCTCAAGTGCGACGGGCCTTCTCTCGCTGCGGGACGTCATCGGCGGACCGTAATGCGACCGGCGACCTCCCGGACGGATCGGACGCAACCGCTACGGGGACCTCGCCGATGGGAGTGCAGAAGGAGAGAGACCCAATGAGCCAGCCCATCGGCGGTTACGGCCGCAGCCCCTGCGACTACCCGCCGGAGACGTCCCCGGAGACGCCGCTCTCGAAGTCAGCGCGCGAGATGTGCCAGCACGCCAACACCGTGGCCGAGGCTTCTTGTGCGACGAGCGGACAGTCGTCTCGGACGCATGCCGGACCCCCAACAACGACTTCGACAAGTTCGTCTGCGATGACCGGAAGATGGCCGACGCGCAGCACGGGGTCTGGGAGGCGACCAAGGACGTCCTGAAGACGATCTTCGGCGCGATCATCGGAGGCAAGCGATGAGCCGCGGGGACGACCGCGTACTCTGGCTAGTGTACGGCTCGCTGCTTGTGCCCTTCGCCGGCCCCGTGCTCCTCGCCGTCTGGAGTTCGGCGACGTATTACCGCTGGCGAACGAGATGGCCTGGCCGGGCGGCGTGGCTGAACCGGCACGCGTGGATCGCGATCGGGCTGAACCTCGCGGCGAACCTCGGGCTTCTGCTCATCGTGAGGCGGTAAGTCACTTTTCCGAGGCTGTCCTAATTCAGCGCCGTCCTGATGCGTCGCCAAAAACGTTAGTTCGCCGGCACGGGGTGAGCGCCGTGTCGTCGCTCGCTTCTGTCCCTTGGCCTTGAGCCTTCCCTTCGCACGCTCGGCGCACCGATCGGAGCAAAGCGCCCTGACGACGGCGTGCATAGTCGAGTAGGGTGCCACTGCCTCCATCGCCCAAGGCGATTTGGCGCTGCTGCTCGATGATTGCAATGTCCTCCCGAGCGACAGCTGCGCCGAGAAAGGAATTCCGAAGAACGAGAATGGCAGGCCATCGTCTGTTGTAGAGTGGCTGTCGATGCCCAACGACTTTCGCTCTCAAGTATCTTAGCTCGCGACGTCGCTCGTGGAGTCGATTGTGGTGGTGGCTCGATCGGTTCCCTTCGAGGAGCTCTGGCCGATCCCCTAAGGCGCTCGCAATGAACCGCATCGAAACGGCGGCGTAGCGAGCCTGCCGGCGGTCGAATTGTCCGCCGGCGCTCGCGGCCGGTCTGCGCGGCGCGGTGAGCTCTCGGACGTAGGGAAGGGGAAACCCGGCGCGTGTGGCGATCTGCCCAAGGGCGAAGTCGGGGGGGCGGGACCAATCGTCGCCTCCCGGACGCGAATTCCGTGAGTGGATTCGACTATGAATCCGGCAGATCGTACGCGGACGATTTCGTCGCGAGGTGGTCGCGGTGCATCGCGTCGATGACGCAAGGCGACCGCCGCGACAAGCGATGAGGAACCCGGGAGCGCGCCGTTCTGCTCGCGCCTACCTCGCTGGAACGACAAACGTCACCTGGCGCGGGGGTCCCAAGACGATCGGAGAACCCGCCGGCCGATCGGCGACGACGCGAATCCAGGCCGAAAAGAGCTGGGGAGCGGGGCCCGGCGCAATCGTCGTATTGGGCCTCGGCGCCACAGTGAAGCAGTAGGTCGACGCAGCGAGGGCCTGGTTGATCGTGCCATTCGCGGCGAGCTGTGACGCGTCGAAGGGGGCGCAAATCGCCCCGGTGAGGGCGTCCGTACCTCCAGCCGGCACGGGAAGAACTGACGCGACGAAGGTCGACACCACGTCGATGGACGATGACGGATCGTTGAGTGCCTCCGCCCGAACGTTAAACGCGCTCCCGGCGATAGCCGCGGCAACGCCATTGACGAGCTGCGTGGACACGGCAGTCCCTGTGACGTCCGCGCTGAACACGAGCCGGCACGTTCCGCCTGGGCCGTCCGGACTCACCGGTTGCCCCGGGGCACCCGTCGCGCACTGTCCTGCGGTCCCGAAAAAGAACGGCGATTGAAAGACCGACGGAGGCACTAGGGAGCCCGTCTGATCGGCGAGGTAGGCTTGGTAGTCGTACGGATCTCCCCCGGGACCTCCGGCCGCGCGTCCACCGTTGTCCGCGGCGATCCCGATGAACTTCGCTGCCGCGGAGTTGAAGGCGCTGACCAGCGTGTCCGCGTCCGGGGCCGGGAAGCTGTAGGGATTTTGGAAAACGGTGTCGTACGTCCCGGGTGGCTGACCCGGCACCGCCCGCTTGCCGTTGTGCATAGGGGCGTCGGTGAGTTCGGCGACGACGGTGAAGGCGTCGTTGCGAAACTGCATTGCCCCGAACGTGGAAGGCGTGGCGGGAAAGGGACCGACGCTTCCCCCCGGCCAGGTGAGCGCTCCTCCGGACAGCATCGCCATCATCGCGGGGATCTGGGATTCAGGTAGATCGTTGCCGCCCCCGATGACGAGGGCCCCGAGCGCCGATTGGAACGCAGTCAGTTGCGGGCTCACCTGACCCAGAAGCGGCGTCGTCGCCGTGCCCGGGAAGTAGAAGGGCTGGTCTCCGAGCGACCCATAGCCTAAGAGTGGAAAGTCAGCGTGCGCCGCAACGCCGAGAGCCAGGTCCGGGACGAGGGCGCTGAGCGCCGAGGTCGTCGTCACGCTACTGCTGCGCAGGTTCGCTAGCTCGCCGGTCATCGATCCGGTCGTGTCCACGAGGACGGCGACGTCGCACTTGGTGACTTTCGTCGACAGGGCGAGCGCGGCCGTCGCGGGCGACGCAGCCGCAGAGCCATCGCTCGAATACGGAACGGAGAACGTCATCACCGGGACCGAGGCCGCATCGTAGCCCGCCTCCGCGACGCCCGCGTCATCGCCCGCCTCGGGCGCGGGCGTGGTGCTGACGCCGTTACAGACATTGGCCGTCTGCGTGATCTCCGACGCCTCGAGGACGCCGTCGCCGTTGACGTCGAGGCCCACGTCAATCTCTTCTCCGCCGGCCGGGCATGGCGGGGACCCGACGCCCAGGGGACGGATCACCACCAGCGAATTGAGGCCCGCCTCGCCGACTCCCTCGGGCCCCTGCGGACCCTGGGGTCCGGCCGGTCCCATGAGGCCCTGGGATCCTGCGGGGCCTTGCGGACCTGGCGGTCCCGCGTCCCCTTGCCGACCCTGCACTCCAGCGGGTCCCTCTGTCCCTGGGGGGCCAGGCGGCCCGGCTTCGCCCTGCGGGCCTGCAGGCAGCGCGATGGGCGTCCATCGAGGGGCTCCGCCGTCCGGGCTTGCCGTGCAAGCCCAGAGCGAGTTAGCCGCGCTATCGTACGCAACGTCGCCACCGATAAGCGCCGTGCACGGAATCGGCACCCAGACTCCGGCCAAGCACGTCATCAGCGCGGCGGCCGATATGATGATCGCCGTCTCTCCCGCCGTCTTACTGTTGCACGCGGGCAAGCCCGAGAGGTTTCCGGCGAGGATCTGCACGGCGTAGATAGCGGGGTTGGGTGGCTGTGTGGCTGTCGCGACCGACCCCGCGTCGCCGCACGCCGCGCTAGTCCCGATCACCATGCCGCACACCGCGCCGAACCACATTTGCGTTTGAAGTCTCATTGCAAGTGCCCCTCCAGAGCCGAACGATACGCGCGCGACCTCCGCGCTAGCCTTTAGCCGCGGAGACGCAACGTGGTCCACTCTTTATTGGACCCGGCAGACCAGCTCTCGGCTTCCGAAGCTCTTCGGGGCGCCGCCCAGTTCGCGCCTTGGCGAACTGCTCAAATTTTATGAACCGCCGAGTGAGCCGCCCGAACGACGTCAGGACCAAGCGGGTTGACACCGGGTGGATGCTATTTGAATGCGTCCCGACCAGACAGTCTCGACGTGCCGTTCTAGCCTCGCTGGGATGCGCGGCCCAATCCGCACAATGAGCACGCGCCCGAGAGTCTTTTCGCGAGGCATCGTCGCTCGGAGTCAACCGGTCGTGCTGCTCTGACCGTGAGGGCCGGGCGCCCCGCCGCCCTCGAGGATCGCTGACGTGCAACCTCCCTTTTCTCATTCGGCGGCGCCGCGGGTGTTCGTTCTATCGGTGGCCTTCGCGACCGGTCTCGTCGCTTCGCCCGCGCGCGCCGAGGACCCAGCGGCGGAGCAACAGGCGGAGGCGTTCCCCAAGGAAGCGATCCAGGAGCGCGCGTTCCGCATGGACTATGCGTTGGCGGTCCGTGAGCTGCGCACGGCGATCGACGGTTGCGATGGCGCCCGGTGCAGCGCATCGCTCAAGGGCGCGCTCTTCCGCGACATCGGCGCGAGACTCCCGCGGAATCTGGACTTCGCGCGCTAGGAGTTCGTCTCGGCGTCTCGCTCCACACGCGCAGGGCCGATACGCTTCGCGGCCGTGTCGAGCCGGTGGGTTCGGTCGGAGAACTCGAGGTCGTTGCTGAGGCGGGCGCCGAAGTGGACCCGCTTGAGCAGCTTCTCGCTCACGACGGATGACGGGGCAAATTGCCTCTAGCGGCCCCTCCAAGGTCGCTTCGGACTCCATGACGTGTCCCAAGAACGCGGACGTCGAGTGGGGAGGAGTCGCCCGGCTCTCGCACGCACCATCAGTCCCGGCTCAGGGGGGGGTTGCCCCGGAAAGCTGGCCTACCCGGCGTTCGCTCAGAAACGCGCGCTGCCTCGCAAAGAGGCGCGCTGCCCCAGAAATAACAACGGGCAGTAAGATGGTCGCAATGTGCTCTCGGCCGGTGTCACCACCGGTCTCCTCGGGTCCCATTTCCATCGACATCACCGGGGACCAGGTACCAGAGCACGCATGTTCAGAATTGTTCGCTCTCGAACTCTGATTAACGTCCTCGATGGCGGGCGGCGCCGACTTTGGCACCGCCCGACGTCGAGGTACCGCACGATCGCCGGCAATCCACCATCTGCCTCACCGGGGAGGATCGCGTCTATCCCGGAGTTGCCGCCTTTTGCGAGCAGCCCGGCCGCAGCAGGCGGCGTCGCGGAGCCTCGTTTCCGCGCCACCAGGTGGGCTCCTGGTCCCCGGTGACCCCGCTGGAAGTGGGCCCCAACTTCTCCGGTGGCGACAGGCCGGCGCCCTTTGGCGTTAGCATTGCCGAGAAAACATGTTGGATGCGAAGCCTGTGGCAAAAGTCGCCAGACCGAAAAGCGATCGCAGAATCGTATTGTGGACGGTGGGCATGACGTTGGCCCTTGCTGCATTCGGGCTGGCCGGTACCTTCTATTTTGACCGGATACCTAAGCCGTGGTGGGGCATCGTGGTAGTGCTGTCCTTGGCTGCCACGGTTGCGTGCATGGTAGGCATCTGGCGCGCGGCTCTACGCAAGCCTGAAAGTCCGAAACAGGCCGGGATCGCTGCTCTAATAGCCACCCTAGTTGGTGGCTGCTTTGTGTGGGGCATGCGGCCGCAGCCCGAGATCGCCGATGTCTTCATGTCCATCGGAGAAAGCGGCACCTTCCAGTTGTATAATCTTTCAAAGAAGACGCTTTTTTTGTGCGGGGTGAAGGTTGGCAATTCGCTTGCTGATAACTACCAAGACGGAGCCGTCATCAGTGCGGGCACGTGGCGCGGTATTTCTATAAATTGGCAGGCAGAGCAGGAGACTCGGGAGCGAGTCACTGGGCTAGATTTTTTTATCAGCACTGAAGTCTTCGTGCGCGACATAGACGGCGACAGGTACACGGCGACCTTTCGAATAACGGCGAGAAAGACGGCGAACGGAGCAACGCCGATAAGCGTCGATCCGAAGGGAACGATGCCGGGCGAATGGACGATGCCATGCGAACTGCCTTCGGTTCGCTAGCCAGTTTCATGCCCGCAGTGAGGACACGTTCCTTGCGGAACCCGAGGGCCAGGAGGGTGGAAGCTCCGTGGCCCTCTTCCTTTTCTGCGGCCACCGGATCGTCGCCCAGCCCGTGTGGCGGGGCCAAATTCTGGGCGCCGTCGGTCAAAAAGGTGCCGCGAAACGCGCGTTCACGATCGCGCGAAATATGCTCCCTGACCTTAGAGCCTATCCCAGTAGGCCGCACGCCTTCCACGTAATGAGGGCGCAGGCGAGGTGGAGCATCGCGACGTAGGTGTCGGCGCGTTTCTCCCAGCGGACGAGGATCCTGCGGAATCGGTTCATCCAGCTATGGCTGCGTTCGACAACCCAGCGACGTGCCTTGAATCGGGCCGCCTTCTTGATGGCGCGAGCCTCTTCGCCGCGGCATCGGATGTGCGCGGTGAAACGAAACTCGTCGGCGAGGTCGCGCACCTCGCTGTAGTCGTAACCCTTGTCGAGGCAGAGGCCCTGGGGCGAGTCGCTCGTCGCCTTGGGACGGGCAATGACGATGCTCTCGAGGGTCTCACGCGTCAGCTTGAAGTCGTTGCGGTTTGCCCCCGCGACGACGATGGCGAGAGGGACGCCGTTGGCTTCCGTCAGCAAGCTGCGTTTGGTTCCTCGCTTGGCTCGGTCGGTGGGGTTGGGGCCGGTTTTTTTCCCCTCCGAGAGGCGCCTTGGTCATCGCGCCGTCCATCGACAGCCAGCGCCAATCCACTCCGACAAACTCGTCATAGTCGGCCAGCGCCCTCACCCAGGCCTTCTCGAACACGCCCGCCTCGGTCCATTCGACGAAGCGCCGGTGCGCCGAGGAGTTCGAGCAGATGCCCGTCGCCTTCAGCGCGTTCCACTGGCAGCCCGTGCGCAGCACGAACAGGATCGCGGTCATCGCGGCGCGATCGGGCACGCGCGGGTTGTGACACCCGAGCGGATGCGGCTTGCCCGACGGAATCAACGGCTCGATCTGCGACCAAAGCACGTCCGGAATGCCCCACCCATCGCCACGCTCCACAAGTCCCATCTCCGCGAATTCGCCTGACCACACGGACATGGAAAACTTTTCGGCACCGATCGGTCGTAGATGGACCTTCATGGACCACATGGAACTACCCGCCTACCGGGATGGGCTCTTAGTCCGGAAGAGCCCTGACGGCAGCCTTCCGGTCAAAGAGACGAAACGCGTCCAAATATCGCTGTCCAGCGGGCGTGATGCCAAACAAGCCGTCGGTCGCCGAAATGTAGTCGCTATGATTTCGTGCCAGACCCCCGAACGCCCAGACTTGTCGGTCTAGCCCCAGACCGTCACGAACAATCTTCCGCAAGGCCTCGGCCGAGCTCGGCGCTTCCGCCTTCGCCAGCGCCCACAAGGCACGCACCAACTCGCTCGACGGTGGCATAATTAGAGGCGCCAGCCTACGGAGCCGAAGGTCCTTCAACTCGACCCCGGCGCATACTTTGGCGTAATCCCGCATCCACGCGAACGCCGAAGAAATATCGGTCGTGTCGGAAGGAATCGACAGCGTTACGCCATTGCCTTCAATATCTACTCGCGCCTTGTTGCGCGGAGCCAACCCGACCTCAAACGACACAAATACAAATCCCGTAGACACGATTCCTGAGGGCACCGCATTGACCGCCGACTTAGTCCCGATAAGCGCCACGCGACTTAAGTGAAATTTGATCGTCCCGCTGGGTCTACGCTCACGAACGACCGTAAACAGAGCCGGGCGCGCGTAGGTCTCCCGCTTGCCAAAGACCGTGTCGATGCCCTCCGGCTTGCGGCCGAGGTGGTCCTTGGTCGGCGACATCGTAAGTCTCACGCCCGGCCCAATCGATACTTGAATGATGTGCCAGTCATTGATTGACCCAGACTGGTATCCCAACAACGTCATTGGCGCCGAGTATCGTTCCGTCTTCCGGGTCACCTCCTGAATTTCCTTCAGCGGAGCGACCGCGGCCAGCTGTTCCTTGATGAGCTGAATTCGCTCAGGCGCATCCTTGGCTGGCGCGTCGATGATTCCGTGCTTCACCTCCGTCTCGTCGTCAGGGACCGCAATGGCTTGGACGGCAGCATCAAGTGCACGCTCGGGCGGGAGCTGAGCTTCTCCCGCGAGAATCTTCTGCATCAACTCGAGCTCGAGATAGCGAGCTACCTGCTCCCCCAACGGACGACCTTTTACGTCAGACCTGAAGGTGAGCACCGCACTCGCGGCCTCCACGGTGTAGAGGCGGCTGGCTGGTGCAGGGTCCAGACACGGGAAATCCTCGATGGCGCGCTCGTCGATGCGCTTGTGCATCGTGCCCAGCGCCGTGACGATTGGGGCAAGCTTGTCAACATCCATTCCACCACCGGCGGCATCGGTCTCCGGGAGGAGGTCCTGCGAGTTATCACTATACGAAATGACGTAGTTCTCGTGAACGTGCTTGAGCACATGGTAGAATTTACGAAAGCGGACCTTCGACTCCTCCGGTCTGACGCGCGCTTCTGCCCTCCGAAAGAGTAGAGACGCGTCGCCTTCCGAGAAGAATGCCCACAATGCATTGAGGGTGTCGTGGTGCGCGCTCAGAGCAAGACCGAGGGTCAGATGCTGAAGGCGTTCAGACCTATCGCCGAGCTCGTACAAGGCGCGCCGGCAAACGTCGTTCGCCACCTGAAGCCGAACCACATCAAATTTTTGACGCTCGCGAAAGATGAAAAATACTGACTCGGCCCCGTCTGACGATTGGCCGACGCACTTGGTGGCGAAGTGCTTCGAGGTTTCCTCAAACTTGAGTGCCGCGGAGGTCGCTGGTGTTACCTCTAGGACCACGGGACGAGCATCCTCTTTGAGTGCACGGAATTGGACGTATGAACCTTTGGGGAGAAGGGTTATCGCCCCGTGATCCGCGAGCTCCTGAAGCTCCTCCTCCGTCCGGGGTCGGCCAAGGCCGGTGGCGGCGTTCGAGACTATGTTTCCAGTAGAGAGCGCTGCCGCCCCCCATGACAGCGGCGCATCCTCGCCGCGAGTTCCTTCGTAGCCAATGACCCAGACCATCAGGCGGCCTGGAGTGCACGCAATTCTTCAACAATAAACCCAGTACCGCCCTGTCTATACGTACCTTCCAGTCGGACTATCCAGTCCGGGTCCGGGTAGATGGTTTCGGCGCGTCTGATGATGGCTGCATAATCTCCCGGGGTGCATGTCCACGCGAATAGCCGCGCGACATCGATGCGCTGGCTTCGGACTTCCCAGGTCCACCATGACCAGACGGCCTCCGGGTTTCGCCAAATTGCATGCGGGAGACCTTGACCAAGTACGACATGCGGACCGTCGTAGTTGGGGGCGCGGACTCCGTCTAAATACTGCTTGAGGTGCGGATTGACGAACGATGGGTATTTGTTGAGAAGGGTGGCTAGGTCAGATAACTCCCACGTTAGACTCGCAAGATATGCCCTCTTGTCTGCGTCAGAGCCTTCTGCAACCGGCTTGATGTGGGCGACCAGGCCGCCGGTATCGAATGGTGAGAGCTGGCCCGAGAACGCGTCCGCATCTACGACAATCGCGTTCGGGCCAAGGTCCTCATTGGTCCGGCCGAGATAGGCGTAGACGCGATGCGGCGTTATCCCCAAAAGCAATTCGTTTTGCTTCGTTCGGCACTCCCAGGTCGGCACGTCAAGACCCTCGTGGAGGATGCGCACCAAATCATCGATGGCTTGTGGGCGGGGTCGGGTCCTAACAACGCGTCGGTCAATAGCCGTAAACCACAGTAGTCGAGGCACGGGGCTGAAATACCACGACCGCGCCTGGGGCCGCCAGAAGATGGTCATGGTTCGTACAGGCGTGAATATTTGGGTACAGACATCGGGCCTTGCGTGTGCCACGTGAGGAATGTCAAGGGTTTGGCATGGTCTCGGCTCCCTCTCGCGGCGGCTCACTCGCACGTCCCCGCCTGGCTCCCGTTTCGGACGGTGCACGGCGCGCCGCTCGGACATGGCTCCCCGGCGTGGCTCCCGTTCGCGCAGAGGGTCTCCCCCCGTTGGCGAGGGTGCCCGCCCGCGCCGATCTCCGCGTCGAGCGGGTGCGTCACGCTGCGGGTAACGGCGGGTATCGGCAGGTCACAAATGGTCGCTAGCGGTGACGAATCGGCGTTGCCGTCAGATGGGGGATTCCCTGGAGACTGCGGCACTTCGAGGGCATCGCGGATGGGTTTTCGAGTCCCGTCCACGCCGTATGGTCCCGAAATTTCGATCGGCCTGAATTGCGCGGCCGTGCGGCGTCACTTCTTTGGAGGGCTGCCGCTCGAGAGCCGTTCCCAAAAGGCACCCCGCGCAGACTTCCATCGAAGCTTGTTTCGCCATCACGTGCGGGGCGGGGCGAGCGCTTCGCGATGACCCTGACGCCGAGCTGGAAGGCCCAGACGGTGGCGCGCCCCGATGAGCCTTGACGCGGCGTTCCGCAAGTCCCAAATATGTGGTCGCCGATGAGTCGCCCGGGTTGGGCCGTGACGCCGCGGTTCGGGCTGTCCGTTCGAGTTAAGCAGCCGGTTGATCTGTCGTGGGCAAGCCCTTTCAGGGGTCCCTCCAGTCCGCGGTGCAGGGGGCAAAGGAAGCGCCTTCCCATTCCGAGTGCGTTGCCGTGGAGATCAATGAGGACATGCGCGGACTTGACCCCAATGAGGTCGCGCGCCCGGGCGAACTTTAGCCGGTTTTCGGCGACTAGGGACGAGCCGATGAGATGGTGAGGGTCCATGAGCTCGCTCTGCTGATGGCTACCCTTCCTCTGCGCGTCGCGTGTGAGCCCCAGGCGATCTGAGCTCCTTCGGGGTAAGTCCGGGCCTGGCAGGTGGAATCGAGTACCGTGCCAAATGGAGTCGTTCACGCGCTACGTGCACGGGCGCGCGGGTGGAGCTAGTGCGGGCTAGCGCGCGAGCGCTCGCCTTCCAGGCGTCGCGCGTGCGCGGCGATCACGTCCCGACGCGTAACAATCCCGCGCGGCTGCCTCACTGACGGGATATTGAGCGCCGTAGGAATCCTCGGCGACACATGTGATGTGATGAAGATGGTCGGGGGATTCTTGCTGGACTTCGAGGGAGCGCGCGGGGTGGGCTTATGGGGGTCGCATAATCTGCTGATCCATGCGCAGGGTTGAGGTCTCGAAGTTGTGTGAGCTGGCGGCAACGGCGCGCGGTCAGTAATGTCACCTCGTGATTCGCCTCCGCTTCGTCCAGGAGTACCGAGGCCGTCGTATCGTCACCAACGGTGAGCCGTACGGCACTCAGGGTGAGCTCGTAACCGACTGCCGCTACTTGAACGTGGCCGGCGCGCGAGCGGCCATCGACTCGGAGACGAACGCCGCCGCGCATCGCGGCTACGTCGAGTCCCAGCGACGCCACTTTGCCGACCTACTCGAGGAGAATGGCGAGAAGTACGCCATTGGCTGCCGGTGTGGATGGCGCGGCCGCCATGAGGATCTGAAAAAGGAAAGCGAGAGGCCATCGTCATACGCTGCCCGATGTGCTTGAGCGACGCGTACCTGGTTTTGGATGCGGCCTTGGCCGGTTGCTGACCAGGTGTAAACGAGCCGTCACGTTGGTTGTCGGCGCATGCAAGGCACCGGCAGGCCACGGCGAAGGAGTTTCCGACCTTCATCGTGGCGGAGCGCCGGTAGGAACCCGCCAGCCCGGTCCAAAGAGTCGCTCGAGGTCTGCCTTCATCTGTACGTGAGAAACAGCCGATTCAGCCGCAGGCGCGGATTGCGGCGACGGGGCGCGCGCCGGGTCGTTGTGGGAGGCGCGAAGGCGCTCGTCGGCGAGACGCCGGCGCCGGCCACGCTCCAGGTGGTCCAAAAAGTGTTCGAGCTTGCCCCAGATGAAACGAACCGTCGGTGGTCCTTCCTTCGACGCGAGAAACGCGCCTCCAATGGCATCGCGTAGGGCAAGCATCTTCTCACCCCTATCGCCATCGAGCGCGCTTGCGCATGCGGCCACCAGGGTAACGTCCCCTGCGTCAAAATAGCGCGGGGCAGGGCGTGTCGGGTGCTTGCGCGTCATACGCTCGCCGAGCGCGATCCGCGCCAGGTCCCGATCCTCCCCGGTGACGGGTGCGGCTTGTTCTTCTTTCACGTCGTTCGGCGCTCCGACAGCCGGTGCATCGCAAGAAGAAGGTTTAATCTGATCTTTCTCTCTGAGTTCCCCGGAAGCGCTTTCCGGTGGCCCACCGGCGTGGTTTTCCGGTGGGTGGTTTGCGGTAGGAGCCACCGTCCTTGGCGACGGGACTTCGGTCCGAAGCGCCTTCGCCCGATCGCGCGGGAAGCGTTCCACGAAGTCTGCGAGCGCGGCGAGTGTCACGAGCCCGGGCGCGTAGAAGATTCGCACCGATCCGTCCGGTCGCCGTTCGTGCCGCACGCGGATGAAGCCAGCACGTTCAAGCGAGTCGGCTTGATCGCGCACGGCGCGGGTCGACCATCCACTGAAGCGCGAGAGCGTGTCTTGGCTCGGCCACGCCTCGGCGTTGCCTTGCCAGTGGACAGCAACCCCAATGAAAAGCGCCCAAGGGCCCTTGCCCAGCCTCTGGAACTCGGCATTGCGCGCGCGCAACTCGAGAAGCGCCAGACCGAAGTTGTCTCGAAGCCGAATCCTCTCACGTATCGGAAACACGTCGTCCTCTCGCTCTCCCGGACCGGCCGGGAGAGCGCTTGCTGCACTCCACATTGCGTGCGCCCCTCCGCGCCATGCGGCGCGGCGAAGGGCCTCGAGGAGGACACACGATCGCCGATCACGTCCTGCGCGATGAGCGGGCGCGTCCTCTCGGGGCGTTCGTTCCTGAAGCGCGTAGCGCGCTCCATGCGAGCGGCGTCGTTAGCGTCGCGTCGCCTTGGGAGTCGGCGCGCAAAGAGCCTTGCGCGCGGACAAACGAGCTCCTATGTTCTGTCTCGGAGCGGCGAGCGAAACCACTTCCGAGATGAAGCTCTCGAACCGGCTTTGTTTGATGCGGGTGCAACCGTGCCGAACAAGGCCGAAGTTCTTTGTGCGACTCGCGCCTAGCTCATGGTCGCCTCCGCGTTGGAGCGCAGCGCGCCCTTGGGGCGGTAAGACGTCGGGTTGAGAGCGTCAGCGGGGCGGGTGAGCGACGAGTCGACGCGCAACGTCCTCGCGACGACAGTCGGCGTCATCGCAAGAGCGACGTCCCGCTTGGGGGTCACGCATGGGGCGCGCTCATCGTTCGCGAGCGAGCGTCGCGTCAGGTCCACCCGTGGTGAACGGGAGGCGCCTACTGAACGGCTGCCTTCACACCGTTTTTCACACCGTTCGGGTAGCCACTCATAGCGTCGGCTGACCGGACCCGGCGGGCAGATCCTCGAGAAAAGTGGAGCGGGAGAAGGGATTTGAACCCTCGACGTCCACCTTGGCAAGGTGGCACTCTACCACTGAGTTACTCCCGCAGGCTGCTCCATAGGCGGAGCTCCCAGGCATGTAGCGCGCGCGGTCGCCGCGTGTCAACGCGGTGGCGGCGAATGGCCCCCTCCCGTCAGCAGGACCGGCGTCGCCATCCCTTGCCCAAGCGGTGTCTCTTCTCCGTTTCCGGGCTGGGCCGCTGTGATCGGGCGTCGAGTCGGGGCCGCTGTCCTGCGCCCCGAGCGCTTCGCGCTGCCCGTTCGATCGCGCGCATCGGATTTGCTCTCCAGCTCCGCTCCCGCCCGCGCCACGGACGCGACCCTACACGATGCTTGATCGATCTGTCCCAGCGATGGCGGCAAATGCGCGCATCTCGCTCATGCTTCCCCAGGTCGCTTCGCACGCGACGCTGTGGTGTCTGGACCACGTCGCGCGCAGGCTCGTCACACTCGGGGTGTCGGCCAATGCCGTGAGCCTGTTCGGTGTGGCCGTCGCCGCGGTGGGTGGCGTTCTGCTCAGTCTGGGGCATTTTGGGCTGGCTGCGGTCGCGGTGGTGATCGCCTCGCTTGGCGACGCGCTCGACGGGCTGGTCGCGCGACGGGGCGGCTGCGCTACGGCTTCAGGGGCACTGCTCGACGCTTCGGTGGACCGTTACGAGGAGCTCTTCTTTCTTGGCGGCATGGCAGTGTTCTTTCGCGCGTCGACCCCCGTCCTCGTGACGGCCCTCCTCGCCCTCGCCGGTTCGTTCATGGTCAGCTACGGCAGCGCGAAAGCAGAAGCCCTGGCCTTGCCCGTTCCGCCCAGCACCATGCGACGCGCCGAGCGGGCCGTGTGCCTCTGCGTGGGGACGGCGATGGCGGTTCCGATCGGATGGCTTGCCCACCGCTTCGCGCTTCCCGCGTGGGTCTCGGTGGCGCCGCCCGTGGCTGCCCTTGGCGTCATCGCTGTGGTCGCGAATGTCTCGGCCATTCGCCGGCTCCGTTGGCTCGGCCGCGCCATCTCCGTGGCGTCGGGGTCGGTCCTGCTTCGCCCCCCTGGTCTGGAGCGCGCATGGCAGAAGCCGGACTGGGACTGATCGCAAGCGGGGACCGATGGTTTCCACAGGCGGTCAGCCGGTCCTGCGTCATCGAGCGCCGTCACGCGACCGTCACACGATCGTTGGACCGTCGCCCGCGAAATGCCCTAGAGATCGCGCATGGCGCGCGTGCTTGTGGTCGAAGACGAGGCCGATCTGCGTGAGGTTCTGGACTACAACCTCACCAAAGAAGGACACCGCGTGCATCTCGTGTCGACCGGGGCCGACGGGCTGCGCCTCGCCCGGGAGCTGCACCCCGATCTCATTTTGCTCGATCTCATGCTCCCGGACATGTCGGGCACCGTCGTCTGCAAGACGCTCAAGAAGGATCAGGCGATGCGGGACGTCCGGGTGATCATGGTCACCGCCAAGGGCGAAGAGATCGATCGCGTCGTCGGGTTCGAGCTTGGGGCCGACGACTACGTCGTCAAGCCGTTCAGCGTGCGCGAGCTCTTACTCCGCGTAGGTGCCGTGCTCCGCCGAAAGGACGTGCCACCCTCCGACTTGGTCGAGTTCGGGGAGCTGCGCATCGATCCGGCGGCGCATCGAATCTGGGTCGCTGGCACCGAGATCGCGCTCACGTCGCTCGAGTTCAAGCTGCTCGTGACGCTCTACGAGCGCAAGAATCGCGTTCAGACCCGGTCGGTTCTGCTCAACGACATCTGGGGCATCGAGGCCGACATCACGACCCGCACGGTCGACACGCACGTCAAGCGACTGCGCGAGAAGCTCAAGTCGGTCGGACGGTACATCGAGACCGTTCGCGGCGTGGGGTACCGGTTTACCGAAGCGCCTATGGACGAAGAAGAGGCGTAGCGAACCGCTTCGCTAGCCCGCCCCCGGCGCACGCCTCATGGCTCTCCCGGTAGCGGCGCCCCGGTGGCTTTCTCCAGCGTCGCCTGCGCGATGAGCAAGTCATACAGGGCCGTCTCGACCTGTCCCCGGGCCTGCGTGAGCAACGCCTCGGCATCGACGACGTCGAACGACGTCGCCGCAGCGTTCTCGAACCTCTTGGTCACGATGCGGAAGTTCTCCTCTGCCTGGGAGACGGCGGCGCGCGCGACCGTCAGCGCTTCCCGTTCCGTCGTGGCGTTGACGAACGCCTGTCGTGCCTCGAGGCGGACGGTGTCCTCCGCCTTCTTGCGCGCCAGCCGCGCCAAGCTCAATCGCGACTCGGCGCCATGGATGCCGGCGCGCGTCGTTCCCCAGTCCCACACGTCCCACGACGCGAACAGCCCGCCATAGACCGCGTCTGGCTGCTGAAACGGCGAACCCGCGGTGTGGGTGTAGTTACCGACCGCGTTGATCTGCGGGAGAAGCTTGGTCTTCGCGAAGCTCACGTTCTCGGCGGCTTGATCGATGCGCCGATCGAGCTCGCGAAGCTCGAGTCGCTGGGCTACGGCGAGCCCTTCGGCCGAACGCAAGGTCGGTGTTTCGCTGGGGGGCGGCTCGCCGGCGAACGGCACCGGCTCGTACGAGTCGCCGCCCGGGGCCTCCATCGCCGCCGCCAGTCGCCCTCGTGCGAGGTCGACTTGGCCGCGCATCTGGATCGCTCGCTGCCGCGCGCTCGCCAGCGCCAAGCTCGCTCGCAGAAGGTCGTTCTTGCCGATGACGCCGTTGCTCAGGAGCGATTGCGCTTGCCTCAGCTGCGCGTCGAGCTGCTCGACCGACGCGTCGGCCACCTGCGACAGCCGGTTCGCCTCGAGGAGCCGGTAGTACGCTTCGATCACGCGGAGCGCGACGTCCCGGCGGGTCGCCGCACGCCGGATCGACGCCACGTCGACTCCGAAGTCTTGAATCTGGTACTGGTCGTAAATCGCGAAGAGCGGCGTGAGCGGCTGCACCAGCGACACGCCCGCCGTCCAAGTGAACTGATCGCGCACGGTGAAGGCGCCGCCGCCGAAGTGGATTTGAAAATTCGAATCCCATGCCTGCGCGTTCGCGTCGACGTGCACTTTCGGCCCGAAGCCCCCGCGCGCCTCCGCGCGCGACGCCTCCGCCCCTTTCACCTCCACATCACCCGATAGCGCGTCTGGATTGTTCTGGAGCGCGATGGCTACCGCTTGGGCGATTGTCACGCGCCTCGCCGCCGGTTCCGGCTGCGCGCTCGCGTCCCGGGGTCCGATTCCGATCGCCAGGCACAAGGCTGCCCCGACCACGTTCACTCTTCCCATGGCAGTGGTTTCCCCACCTAACGTACGGACACGGTCACGTCCGCGGAGAGACCCGCCGAGAGCCTGATCTCGGGCGGGACATCGGTCCACGCGATCTTGACCGGCACTCGCTGGACGACCTTGATGAAGTTGCCCGAGGCGTTGTCGGGCGGCAGAAGCGAGAAGCGAGCCCCGGTGCCCGGCGCCGTGCTGTCGACCTTTCCTTCGAACGTGTGTCCCGGGAACGCGTCGACGGTGATCTCGGCTCGCTGTCCGGGATGCATCTGTCCGACCTGGGTCTCTTTGAAGTTGGCAACGACGTACGTCGTGTTCGGCACGACGACGACCACTTGCTGTCCGGCCTGAACGAGCTGCCCCTCGCGGACCGCAAGGCGCGAAAGGGTCCCGTCGGTCGGAGCCTGGATGCGCGTATAGGAGAGCTGAAGCCGCGCGTTCTCGAGCAACGCCTGCGCCGCATCGCTGCGAGCGCGCGCGAGGTCGGCGTTCGCGCGGGCCGCGGCGAGCTGCGCGTCGATAGGTGCGCTCTGCACGACGTGCCCCTGTGCCTCGGCGATCCGCGTCTCGGCCGTTCGCTTCATGTCGACGGCGGCCGCGAGCTGCGCTTGCGCCTGCTCGACCGCGGCGTGCGCTGCCTGCGCGTTCGAACGCGCCGTGTCGACCTGGGCCCTGGGGACCGCTTGATCTTTGAGCAGCGACTCGGCGCGCGCGAGGTCGGTGTCCGCCCGCGCAGACTCGGCCTGGGCGCGGGAGAGCGCGGCCTTCGCCGACTCGACCTGCGCGTCGTTGCCCGCGAGCGACAGCGTCGACCCGGAGAGCTGCGCGCGCGCGGCCGACAGCCCGCCCCTCGACATCGCTTCGACGATGGCCACTTGGGCGTCCGCCGCCTGCGCCTGTGCGCGCGCGGCGGCGACTTCTGCTTGCTGCTCCTTCTCCTTCGTCGCGAGGTCCGCCGGATCGATCTCGGCCAAGAGGTCGCCCCTCTTGACCTGCTGGTTGTCGGCGACGTGCACGTGAAGCACGGCTCCGCCCACGCGCGTCGAAACGGTAACCGCATCGGCATCGACCTGCGCGTCGTCCGTGCTCTCTCGGCCGCGCGACATCCAAGTGACCGTCGCGTACACGACGAGCGCAACGGCCACGACCATCCCGAGAATGAGATACGGTTTGGCGCGGCTCTTTTTTGGAACCAGGACCGGACCCGTGGCTTCGCTGAGAGGGGTGCCGGCGCGCTCGCCCCTCTCGGATAACGACTGGGTGCTCGCCGTCGAGGACATGGACTACTCCGATGGGGGGGGCGACGGACGAACCGACCGAGCGAGATTCATGGTCGTTTTGCTCAACGCTCGGCCCTTCGTGCACGCCGCTTCACCGCGTGGACACCGGCTTCGACCGGGGCGGGAGAAGTAGCACAGCGCCCCTCGTTCAGCCAGCGAGGGCGGAACGGTTGCCGCCCGCGCGGGCGCGGGGGCACATCGGTCTCGCATGTGGGTGCCGCTTGCGATGTACCCAAGGCCGTTTGCTTCGACTTGTGTTGGCGCGGTCGCCGTCGCAAACTGAGAAATCGGGTGGGGGCAGGCGCGGGCTACCACCTTTGCGAACGTGCCTATCGGACACCCACCGATTTGCCGTTGAGACCCTGCGTCGGGATCGCCGACCCCCTGCGTCTCGGTCTCGATGGGGGCGCGACGCAAACACGTGCAGCGTGATACCGAAATCAACGTGTTCTCGCTCGAAGGAGACCATTTCTGGCATGCCTATAGCTCGTTACCTCGCTTCGTTCGTTGCGGTCGCTTCGGTCGCTCTGCTCGGGTGGAGCTCCGGATGTGGGGGAAGTGACGCCAACGCGCCGAAAGCGGGGGAGGGCGGCGTGGGAGGCGGGTCCGGCGGCACCGGTGGCTCCGGGGGGATGTTCGTGATGTACGACGGCAACGTCACGAGCACGGGGTCTCACATCTGCAGCCAAGACGGCAACGTGTGCACGAACCTCTGCTCCGGAGGCACGACGACCATCACGGGCAAGGTCTTCGACCCCGCCGGGAACAATCCTGTGTATAACGCGGCCGTTTGGGTCCCCTACACGACGCCAGGCCCCATGCCGGCCGGCCTCACGTGCAATTGCAGCGACCTCTACACGGGCGGGTTCGTCGGATCGTACGCCCTGACCAAGCCCGACGGGTCGTTCACGATCAAAGGCGCGCCATCGTCGAAAACGGGCGGATCGGTCCCGATCGTCGTGCAAGTCGGCAAGTGGCGCTACCAGACCAAAATCAGCGCGACGTGCGGCACGGACAACAACGTTCCCGACAAGGCACTTCGACTCCCGCAAGGCCGATCCGGCACCAACGTGATGTTTCCGGGCGATCTTCCCAATATCGCGGTCTCCACCGGAAGCGCCGACACGCTCGAGTGCCTCCTCACGCGCGTGGGCGTCGACAAGCAGGAGTACGTCCCGGGGCCGGGCACGGCGGGGGGTGGACACGTCCACATTTATCAGGGGTCCCTTCCCACTTCGGCGCCGAACACATCGCCGCCGGCTCCGCAGTCGTCGATGGCGCTCTGGGACACGGTGCCGCACCTGACGCAATACGACGCCGTCCTTCTCTCGTGCGAAGGCGCCGCAACGGCGGGTACGCAGCCGCAGAATCTCTATGACTATGGCCAGGCCGGCGGGCGCGTCTTTGCCTCCCACTTCCATTACCAGTGGTTTCTGGGCCAGCCGTTTCCCAACTTCGGCATGTGGTACACGTCGCGCTCGAACAACCTGGCGACCGCGTACGGAACCATTCAGACCACATTGCCCAACGGAAATCCCTTCTACGAGGGGCAGGCGCTGCTCGCGTTCCTCCAGGCCACGAATGCCGTCGACGCGAACAACGAGCTCGTCGTGTACCAGGCGCGCCACAACGTCGACGTTCCTGTGACTACGCCGCAGAACGCGATTCCCTGGATCAATTTCGACACGCCGAAGTCGACCTTCTTGCCCAACACGGTGAATGATCCGCTGGTCTCCAGCGGGACGCTGAATTCGACGCTGTACTTCTCGTGGGACACGCAAGCCCCGGGAACCGAAACGGCGTGCGGGCGATTCGTGTACAGCGACCTTCACGTCGGCGGGAACTCCGGGGACTACCAGGAATCGCCCATGGCGAACGGCCCTCCGCCCGGCGGGGTTGTGCCGGCGGGATGCAATTCCGGCGCGCCGCTCTCGAATCAGGAGAAGGCCCTGGAGTTCATGCTCTTCGACCTGACGTCTTGCCTCGCTCCCCCCGGCGGCGGCGCAGACGGTGGGATCGGCATTCCGCAGTAGAGGTCGCCGGCAGGTCAGTGCGCGGCGGCGGTCGCCGGGGGCCGGCCCTCGGCCGACGTCGCCGCGCCGGATCGGCGCCGCTTGAGCTGCTCGAGCGCGAGGTAGACGACCGGGGTCGTATAGAGCGTGACGAGCTGCGACGCGAAGAGACCACCCACGATCGTGATTCCCAGCGGACGGCGCAGCTCGGAGCCCAGGCCATGGCCGAAGGCGAGCGGGAGCGCGCCGAACAGCGCCGCGCAGGTGGTCATCAAGATGGGACGAAAGCGCATGAGCGCCGCGCGCAGAATGGCGTCCTCCGGCTTGGCGCCATCGCTGCGCTGCGCGTCGAGCGCGAAGTCGACCATCAGTATCGCGTTCTTCTTGACGATTCCAATGAGCAGGAGAAGGCCCACGATCGCAATGATATCGAGCTGCGCGCCGAACAGCATCAACGCCACGAGCGCGCCGATTCCCGCCGACGGCAACGTGGACAAGATCGTCACCGGGTGGATGTAACTCTCGTAGAGCATTCCGAGTACCACGTAGACCGCGAGCAGGGCGGCGCCGACCAGCAGCGGCTCGCTCTTGAGCGACGCAGTAAATGCCTGCGCCGTGCCCTGAAAGTCGGCGTGGATGCTTGGCGGAAGGTGCAAGGCGAGCTCGGTCTGGTGAATCGCGTCGACCGCCTGCCCGAGCGAGGCGCCCTCCGTCAAGTTGAACGAGAGCGTAGTCGCGGGAAACTGCCCATTATGGTTGATGATGAGCGGCGTCATCGACAGCGACGTCTTGGCGATGGCTCGCAGCGGAACCGCGCCCCCGCTCGCGCTCTTCACGTAAATGCCGTCGAGTGAGTCCGGCGTCTGCCGGTACGGCTCCGCCGCTTCCATGACGACGTAGTACTCGTTCATCTGCGTGTACATCTTCGCCACGAGTCGTTGCCCGTAGGAGTCGTACAGTGCATCGTCGATCATCTGCGCGGTCACGCCGACGCGCGCGGCGGTGTCGCGGTCAATCTCGACGCTGACCTGCAGTCCCGAGTTCTGCTGATCGCTGTTCAGGTCTTTGAGCTGCGGGAGCTTGCGGAAGGCGTCGAGCATCTTCGGCGCCCAGGCTTGCAGCTCGGCGAGGTTCGCGTCCTCGATGGTGTACTGATACTGAGTCCGCGCCATTCGCCCGCCGACGTTCACCTCTTGTCGGGACTGCAGATACGTGGCGATCCCTTCGATCTTCGACAGCCTTCCTCGAAGCCGGGCGAGAACGTCGTCCGCGGTCGCCCTCCGCGGGGGCAGAGGTTTCAACGTGATGAAGGCCGACCCGGTATTGCCCGTTCCCATCCCGCCCGAACCGATGAACGCCACGTAGGAGTCGATATCCGGATCGCTGCTCAAGACCTTGTTCACCTGCGTCTGCAGGCGGAACATCTCCGGATAGGACGCGTCTTGCGCGGCCTGGGTCGAGCCCATGAGCAAGCCCGTGTCTTGCTGCGGAAATAGTCCCTTCGGAACGACGACGAATAGCGCCACGTTCGCCGCGACGGTCAGCAGCGTGACCAAGAGCATCGCCGCGCGGTGCGCGAGCGCCCAGCGCAGCCCGCGCTCGTAGAATGCCAGAGTCGCGTCGAACACCCTCTCCGAGGCGCGGTAGAGCCACCCGTGCGACGGGGGCTCGCGGCGGAGCATTCGCGAGCACATCATCGGCGTGAGCGTGAGCGACACGAGCGCCGACATCGCGACCGCCGCGCTCAACGTGACCGCAAACTCGCGGAATAGACGTCCGACGAGGCCGCCCATGAGCAGGATGGGCACGAAGACGGCGAGGAGGGACACAGTGATCGACACGATCGTGAAACCGATTTGCTTCGCGCCCTGGAAGGCAGCGTCGAGAGGCGAATGACCGTGCTCGATTGCGCGGGTGATATTTTCGGTGACGACGATGGCGTCGTCGACGACGAACCCCGTCGAGATGGTGAGCGCCATGAGCGAGAGATTGTCGATGCTGTAGTGCAAGAGATACATCGCGCCGAAGGTACCCAGCAGCGAAAGCGGCATCGCCACCGTCGGCACGACCGTCGTCCGCCAAGACCGCAAGAAGGCGAAGACCACGACGACGACGAGCGCGACGCTCAAGCACAGCGTCTTTTCGACGTCGGCGACCGAGGCGCGGATCGTCTGCGTGCGGTCGCTGCTCACTTCAATCTTGATCGCCGGCGAGATCGACGTCGCCAGCTCGGGCAGGAGCGCGAGCACCCGCCCGTTCGTCTCGATGATGTTCGCGTCCGGCTGCTTGCGGACGATGAGGAGCACCGCGCGCCGCCCGTCCGCCCAGCCCGCGACGCGATCGTTCTGAACGCTGTTGGACACCCGCGCCACGTCGCCTAGGCGCGCGGTCGTCTCCCCGCTCTGGGCGACGACGAGCGGTTCGTACCCACGCGCGTCGAAGACCTGATCGTTCGCTCCAATCGTCGAAGACTGGACTCTTCCGACGATGGTCCCCTTTGCCTCGTCCGCGGTCGTCGCCGAGAGCGCGTTGCGAACGTCGGCCGAGCTCACCCCCATGCCCGCGAGCGAGCTCGGGTCGAGCTGCACGCGTACCGCGGGCTGCTGGCCCCCGGCGACCGACACCTGACCGACGCCGTGCACCTGGGAAATCTTCTGCGCCAGGATGTTGTTCGCGGCGTCGAAGACCTGCGCGAGCGGCAGTGTGTCGCTGGTCAATGCGATGATGAGGGTCGGCGCGTCGGAAGGGTTGACCTTCCGATAAGTCGGCTTCAGCGGGAGCGTGGGGGGAAGCTCGCCCCCCGCCGCGGCGATCGCCGCCTGCACGTCGCGGGCGGCGGTGTCGACGTTGCGGTCCAGGTCGAACTGGAGCGTGAGGGAGGTCGCCCCGAGGGTGCTCATCGACGTCATCTCGGTCAGCCCCGCGATGCGCCCGAAGCGCCGCTCGAGCGGCGTCGCCACCGACGACGCCATCGTCTCCGGGCTCGCCCCCGGCAGGCTGGCGCTCACCTGAATCGTCGGGTAGTCGACCCGCGGAAGCGGCGCGACGGGCAGCTGGAAGAAGGCTGCGATCCCCGCGAGCATCACCGCCGCCGCGAGCAGCGACGTGGCCACCGGGCGCCGAATGAACGGCGCCGAGATGCTCACGCGGCCTCCGTCGCTACCCGCGCGCGTCCGCGCGAACGAGACAGCCACCGGCCCAGGCGGTCCATGTACAGGTAGACGACCGGCGTCGTGTAGAGAGTGAGGATTTGAGAGAAGAGCAATCCGCCCACGATCGTGATCCCGAGGGGTCGGCGGAGCTCCGACCCCATGCCGGTCCCGAGCGCGAGCGGCAGCCCTCCCAAGAGCGCCGCCAAGGTGGTCATCATGATGGGCCGAAACCTGAGGAGACACGCCTGGTGAATGGCCTCCTCGGGGCTCACCCGCTGGGTGCGCTCCGCTTCGAGCGCAAAGTCGATCATCATGATTGCGTTCTTTTTGACGATCCCGATGAGGAGGATGACCCCGATGAGCGCGATGACCCCGAAGTCCGTTCGGCCCACATAAAGCGCCAAGAGGGCACCGACACCCGCCGACGGCAAAGTGGAGATGATCGTGACCGGGTGGATGTAGCTCTCGTAGAGCACACCAAGGACGATATAAACGGTGACTATGGCCGCGGCGATGAGCAGCGGCTCGCTTGCCAGCGAGTCGTTGAACGCCTGGGCGGTCCCCACGAAGTCCGAATGCACGCTCGCCGGAGTGCCGATGCGCGTCTGCGCCGCTTGGATCGCTTTCACGGCGTCGCCCAGCGATTCGCCCGGAGCGAGGTTGAACGAAATGGTTACCGCCGGAAACTGCCCCTGATGGTTGACCGCCAGCGGCGCCGTGGTGGTCGCGCGGTGCACCATCGCGCTGAGCGGCGCGGGCACCCCATTGGCCGACCGCACGAAGATGTTATCGAGCGCGGCGGCGGTGCGGGCCATCTCCGGCTTGATCTCGAGAATGACGCGGTAGAGATTGAGCTGCGTGAAAATGATCGACACCTGGCGCTGGCCGAACGCGTCGTAAAGGGTGCTGTCGACCAACTGGGGCGAGATGCCGAGGCGCGACGCGGTGTCGCGGTCGATCGTCAGCGAGACCTGCAGTCCGGCCGTCTCTTCGTCGCTCGCGACGTCGCGCAACGTGCGCTCGTTCTTCAGCTCCGCGAGGAGGCGGGGCGCCCACGTTGCCAGCTCGTTCGGGTCGGCGTCCTCCAACGTGTATTGGTACTGCGTGCGGCTGACGCGGCTGTCGATCTGCAGGTCTTGCACCGACTGCAAGTAGAGCTGGATCCCGTCGACGGCGGCGACTCTGGGCTTCAGGCGCGCGATGATCTCGGCAGCGGTCGTCTTGCGCTGGTCGATCGGCTTTAGCGTGATCGACATTCGTCCGCTGTTGGTCGTCGGATTGGTACCGTCCGAGCCGATGTACGAGGCGACGGTCTGCACGTCGGGATCGGCGAGGATGACGTCGGCCAGAGCGCGCTGAAGCGACATCATCTTCGGGAAAGAGACGTCGGGAGCCGCCTCGGAGACACCGAGAATCATCCCGGTGTCCTGCTCGGGGAAAAAGCCTTTCGGCACCGCGATCGCCAGGACGACCGTCATCCCGAGGGTCGCGATCGTCACGACGAGGGTGGTCAGCTTGTGCCGCAACACGACGCGCAGCCCGCGGTCGTAGAGGGCGATCGTGCCTTCGAACGCGCGCTCCGACCATCGGTACAACGCGCTGCGGTCATGCCGCTCCGGCCGCAACAGATGGGCGCACATCATCGGCGTCAACGTGAGCGACAGGAGCGCGGAGACACCGATCGACACGGCGAGCGTGACCGCGAACTCCCGAAACAGGCGGCCGATGAGCCCACCCATGAAGAGAAGGGGGATGAGCACCGCAACGAGGGAGACCGTGAGCGACACGATCGTGAAGCCGATCTGCCCGGCTCCCTTCAGCGCCGCTTCGAACGGCCTCTCGCCCGCCTCGATATAGCGAGCGATGTTCTCGATCATGACGATCGCGTCGTCGACGACGAAGCCCGTCGCGACGGTCAGCGCCATCAGCGACAGGTTGTTCAGGCTGTAGCCGGCCAGGTACATCACGCCGAACGTGCCGATGAGCGACAGCGGGACGGTGATGCTCGGAATCAACGTGGCGCGCACGTTGCGTAGAAAGACGAAGATCACGGCCACGACGAGGCCGACGGTGATCACCAGCGTCCGCTCGACGTCAGCCACCGAGGCCCGCACCGTCTCCGTGCGATCGCTGAGAATCTTCACGTCGATGCCTTGGGGCAGCGACGCCTGGAGCTGCGGGAGCAGGGCCTTCACCCGATCGGCCACCTGGATGACGTTGGCGCCCGGTTGGCGCTGGACGTTCAAGATGATCGCCCGCTTGTCGTTCGCCCAGCCCGCGAGCTGGTCGTTCTCGACTCCGTCGATGACGTTCGCCACGTCGGCGAGGCGAATGGGGGATCCGTTGGCATACGCGATGACGAGCGGCTTGAACCCTTCGGCTCGATAGAGCTGATCGTTGGTCTGTAGCGCGTAGTCCTGTCTCGGGCCGTCGATGTTCCCCTTGGGCTGATTGATGTTGGCGGCCACGAGCGCCGCGCGCACGTCTTCCAGAGTGAGGCCGGCACCCGCCAGCGACTGGGGGTCTACCTGGACGCGGACTGCCGGCTTCTGGCCGCCGTTGATGGTCACGAGTCCCACCCCCGACACTTGCGAGATCTTCTGCGCCAGGATCGAGTCGGCGAAGTCGTCTACTTGGTCGAGCGGAAGGACGTCCGAGCTGATGGCAATCGTCAGGATCGGCTGGTCCGCCGGGTTGCTCTTCGAATACGTCGGCGGCGTCGGAAGCTGGGCGGGCAGCAGGCTCGACGCGGCGTTGATCGCCGCTTGCACGTCCTGCTGGGCGGCGTCGATGCTGCGGTCGAGATCGAACTGAAGAGTGACCTGCGAGTAGCCGAAGCTCGAGACGCTGGTCATCTGCGTCAGCGACGGCATCTGCCCGAACTGGCGTTCGAGGGGCGTCGTCACCGCCGAAGACATCGTCTCGGCGCTTCCACCGGGCAGGTACGTGGAGACGACGATGGTCGGGTAGTCGACCTGCGGGAGCGCCGACACCGGAAGCTGCGTGAACGCCGCCAGACCGACCAGAAGCAGACCCACCATGAGGAGCGTCGTTGCGACCGGCCGCCGAATGAACGGCTCGGACACTCCGCCACTCATGGTCTGTCCCCGGGCGCGCCGGGCACGTTTCCCTGCGGCGCGCCTTCGCCCCCACCCGGTTTCGCGCTCGGCGCCGGCTTGGCCGAGACGCGCGCCCCCGGACGTAGCTGCGCCTGTCCGTCCGTGACCACCTGCTCGCCCAGCGCGAGGCCCTTGGTGACGATCGCGGTCTCTCCCTGAATCGCGTCCACGGTGACCGGCCGCACCACGGCCGTCGAGTCGCTTCCGACGACGTACGCGAACGTCCCTTGCGGTCCGTGCTGCACCACGGCCGCCGGCGCGACGATGGCGTTCTTGCGTGTCGCGAGGCGAAGGCGCGCCTTTACGAACTGGTTCGGCCAGAGAAGTCCCTGCGGATTGGGAAAGATCGCCTTCAAGCGAATGGTCGCCGTGGCCTGGTTGATCTCGTTGTCGATCACGGCGAGCTTGCCCTGGCCAATCGCCTTGTCGCCGTTGCGGCTCATCGCCTCTACGGTGAGGTCGCCCTTGGCCATCGCGTCGTGAACGGCCGCGAGATCGTCCTCTGGGAGGGTGAAGAAGACGGCGATCGGGTCGAGCTGCGCGACGACCACCAGGCCGGTTGCGTCCGCGGCGTGCACCACATTGCCCGGATCGACCAGGCGCACGCCGGTCACGCCGTCGATCGGAGAGACGATTCGCGCGTAGTCGAGGTTCAGCTTCGCACTGTCAATTTGCGCTTGGTCCGCCTGAACCTGCGCTTCGAGCTGAGCGACGCTCGCTTGCTGATCGGTCATCTGCTGGACCGCGATGAGGTTCTGCTGGACGAGCGTTTTGTAGCGATCGAGGTTGACGCGCGCGTTCTTCAGGTTCGCCATGTCGCGCGCGTAGGCGGCCTGCGCCGATGCGAGCTGGATCGCGAACGGGCGCGGGTCGATCTGCGCCAGCACCTCGCCCTTCTTGACGTGTTGCCCCTCGGTGAACAGAACTTTGTCGATGCGACCATCGACCTGGGTCTTCACCGTGACGGTGTAGAACGCCGCGACGTTGCCGAGCCCTTCGAGCCAGACCGGAACGTCGCGCTGCGTGACCTGGGCGGTGAGCACGGAGGTCACCCGGTTGTTGGCGGCGCTCGCCGCCGCGGCGGCCGTGGCTTGGGCGGCGTGCTGCCGCGCCGAAAGTGCCCAGGCGGTGGCACCGACGACCGCCACGAGAAGGACGAGAAGGACGACGCGAGTCACGGGGAAACGGCGGTGTGCCCCCGGCGAGAGGGGAGGGGTCGTGGCCATCGGGTCGTCGTGCATCATGTTCGCCCCAATGCGGCCAGAAGTTGCGCGCGTGCGGCGGACAGCGCGTAGCGTGACTCCACCAGCTGTGCGGCAGCCGACGTGTACACCACTTGCGCGTCGGTGAGCTCGATGATGTTTCCGACGCCTGTCGCGAATCGCTGCTCGGCCAGGCGCAGCTGCTCGTGCGCGTTGGTCGCGGCATCTTGGGCGGCACCAATCGTGGCCTTCGCCGCTCGCACGGCGAGCCGCGATGTGTCGACGTCCAGCCGCACCTGGAGCTCTTCGAGGCTGCGTTGGGCGCCAATGCTGTCGAGCGCGGCTTCGGCCTGATGCACTTGCCCCGTGGTCAGGCCGCCTTGAAAGACCGCCCATGTCGCGACGAGTCCGGCGCTCCAGTTGGGCACGAGCGTGTCGAGCGCGGTGCCTTGCTCGGTCGCGCCGGCCGCCGCGGATAGCGCCGGCCCGTAGCCTGCCTTCGCCGAGCTCAGGGACTGGGCCTGCGCGTCGATCTGCTTGTGCAACGTCGCCAGTTCCGGCCGGGCGGCCAGGGCCTTGTCGACGAGCGTTTGGAGCGGCTGATCCTCGTCGTCCACGCGCGCGATCTCCTCGTCTCCGACGTCGTAATCGGTGCCTCCGACGAAGCCGGCTGCTTGGTTGAGCTGCGCCTTCGCCGTTTCGTAGTTGTTCTGCGAGTTGATCAGCTGCACTCGGGCGTTGGCCACCGCGGCGCGCTGCGTCGCCAGTGCGATGGGGGCCTGCGTCCCGACCGTGACGTACGCTTCAACCTGCGTCAGGTGCTTGTTCTGGTCGTCGAGCGTTTCGCGCGCCACGTCGACGAGCTCTTTCATCGCGCGGGCATTGAAGTACGTGCGGCGGACCGCGTAGATGACCTGCAGCCGCGTGGTCTGCTCCTGATAGCGCTGCGCGTCCACAGACGAGCGCGCGGACTTGTACCGCTCGTAGGTCTGGCCGAAGTCGTAGATCAGCTGCCCTGCCGTGACGCCGAAGTTCCAGTAGTCGAACGACCGGCCGAGGTTCCACCCGGTCGTGCCCGGGGAAACGACGCCTGGCCGCACGACGAAGTTACCGGTCTCTCGCGTGTACGCCGCCGTTCCCGTCACTTGCGGCAAGAGCGGCGAACGGACCTGCTCGGCCTGGCCCTCCGCGACTCTCGTGGCCGCGCGCGCCACCAGAAGCTGCGGCTGGTGTTCGACCGCCGCGCGCTCGACCTCGTCGAGTTGGAGCGTGCGCCCGGGCCGCGCCTCTGCGGTCTCTTGGGCATGGGCGACCGATCCGAGGCCGGGCGCGAGCGCCCCGAGCGCGGCGAGCGCAAGCGCAAAGGCGGGTCTCCGCATCGTCTCTTCTCCCTCTAAGATGCAGCGGTTGCTCACGGTGCTCCTCGCCAAGTGACGAGCGGTTGCTTTCCGCCGACGAGACACACTTCTCTTCCGACGGGTGGCGACGCACGAGAAGCGCGGGCATTGTACGATTCATTCGCAATGGCCGCATCCACGGTTTTGGCGCTCGCGGCGCCGGGTGAGCGCGAGGTTTCTTCGGCAACCGATCCGCAGCACGGGGGGGAGCGCGACTCCGCTCTTCCGCTCGCCAAGCTCCGTCCTCGCCGCGCCCTCGGGATCACGGTCGTGTGTGGCGTGATGTTGCTCCAACTGGCCACCGAAGTCGTGGCCGGCCGCGAGAGCGCGCGCATCCTCGCCCGCATCGTCTTCATGGTCCTCGAGCTGCCGATGTTGATGGTGGCTCTCTCCGCCGCATTCGCTTGGTCGATCCATCGGCGGATGACCGCGGCGCGGGGCCTCGCCACCGGGATCGCGATTGCGACCGGAATCGGCGGCGTCTTCGGGTTGCTCTACGGCCTTGCCGCGCTGCACATTCCCGCGCTGCGCCTGCACTTCCCGGGCGGGGTGAGCTTCCCCCGGTCCGCCCTCTTCGGCGTGCTCAATGCGCAGCTCTATTTTGGCGTGTGGGCGCTCGCGTTCGTCTACCCGTTCGCCGTCGAGAGCGCGCGCGTTCGAGCGCTCGAAGCCCAGCAGCTGCGAAGCCGGAACGAGGTCGCACGGCTGCGCGCGCATCTCGAGCCGCACTTCTTGCTCAACACGCTGAACGCCATCGCGGGCCTCGTCACCGAAGAGCCGCGCGAAGCGAGGCGGCTGCTCGTGTGCCTCGGCGACTTGCTGCGCGACGCCCTGCAAGACCCCAGCGAGCTCCAGCCGCTCGACACCCAGATCGCGTGGCTTCGCCGGTACGGCGAGATCCTCGAAGCGCGCCACCGCGGGTTTCTGCGCTTTCGCTGGGATGTGGCGCCGGACTGCGGAGAGGCGCTGCTCCCGCGCCTCTTGCTCCAGCCGCTCGTGGAGAACGCGGTCAAGCACGGAGCCCTCCGCCGTGGTGACCGGGCGGGTGAGGTCGTCGTGCGCGCGTCGACGCGGGACGACGGAACGCTCGTGTGCGTCATCGAAGACAACGGCCCGGGAATGCCTGACGCGGACGTGCGCGCGGGCGCGTTCGGTCTGCAGTCCGTTCGGCGGCGGCTCGAGCTCGAGACGCCTCGTCCGTCGTCGCTGACCCTGGTGTCCTCGCCGGCGGGCACGCGATCGATCGTCGAGATCGCGCGCTCGCGGCAGGGAGGATGACGTGCCGCTGACGTCGGGGCTTCCCCTTCGCACCCTCGTCGTCGAAGACGAGTGGCCCGCGCGCAACTACTTGGTCGAGCTCCTCGAGTCCTCGGGCCTGGCCGAGGTCGTCGGGGCGGTCGGAGGAATCGACGAAGCGAAACAAGCCCTGGGCAGCGACGTGCCGGGCGTGCGGGTCGACGTGGCGTTCGTCGACGTGCAGCTCGATGGCGCGACCAGCGGGGAGACGGGGCTCTCGATGGTGCGCTCGATGGCGGGCGCGGACGGTGCGCCGATGTTCGTCTTGGCGACCGCGTACGACAAGCACGCGCTCGAAGCGTTCGAGCTGGGCGTGGTGGATTATCTTCTCAAGCCGTTCAGCGAGGAGCGGGTCACGCAGTGCCTGAAGCGCCTGGCGCAGCGGCGCTCCCGCATGGCCGCATCGTCGGTCGGTCCTCCACGGATCGTCGCGCGCAGAAAGCGCAGCCTGGTCTTCCTCGAGCCGCAAGAGATCTGGGCTTTCGAGGCGGCCGATCGCCTCACGTTCGTGCACACGCTGCACGGCACGTTCGACATCGACCTCTCGCTGGCTGCGGTCGAAGGCTCGTTCGGCCGGGCGTTCGTGCGGGTGCATCGCAACTGGCTGGTCAATGGCACGCACATCAAAGAGTTCGAGCGCGATGGGCACGAGACGAAGCTCTTCGTGGGCGCGGGTGTGGCGGACGCGGGACGCGGCGTGCACGTCCCAGTGGCCAGGGAGCGGGCAGGGGCGCTCCGCGAGATGCTGTTGATGAATGCGACAGGCTTGAGACGGCCGTAGAAGTCGCTCGACGGGAGCGCAGCGAGTGACACACTCGTTGCCATGCGCGGGCTGGGCTTGCGGTGGGTCGTCGTCGCTTTGGCCATGCATGGCCTCGTCGTCGCGCTCCTCCTCCTCTTGGCGCCGGTGCGTCGCGAGCACGACCTCAGCACGCTTCCTCCGCGCGCGCCCGATTCGCTCGATCTCGAGCCCTCCGAGCCTCTGGCCGAGCCAGGTCCGGCCATCGCGAGCGCAGCGGCCGCTCGCCTCGCGACAACGCCCGCCGCGAGCCGAGCTCCGTTCCGCGGCGCTCCGCCGGATGCGGCCGGCGAGTCGCCTGCACCTTCGGCCAGCGGGTCGGCCGCGTTCGATCGGCCGCTCGATCTCTCCGCGGCGGCGCTGGGCCTCGACGGCCGGAACCCCTTCCTGGCCGGCCTCCCGGGCGCGCCGGACAAGGCGCCGTCGGCAGGTTCGCGCGAGCGCAACGAAGCGCCCGGGATGCAGCAGTCCGTTCGCGATGTGTTGCAGGAGCACGATCGCCAGCTTGGTCTCGGAGCGGGTGGGCCGATCGTCGGCCTTGCCGAAGACGTGGCCCGCGCGAGCGCCACCCCGTGGAACTCGCGGGCGACGTTCGAAGTGGTCGCCGACGCCCGCGGAGTGGTCACGGCGGTGCGCCTGGTCGACGCGAGCGAGGCCTGGGGCGACTGGGAGCGGGTGGTTGCCGATCTGCGGGACGCTCTTCGGCGGGTGGTCCTTCGCGTACCCGCGGGGGCAGCCGGCGTTCAGGCCACGCTCGAAGTGATGTCGCGCTTTCAGCTGCCGAGCGGACACGATCCGGTGACCGAAGTGAACATCCTCGGTGTGCCCGTGAAGAAGGCGCCGCCCACGGCGAAGCAGCCAATGCACGTCGACATCCTGAAACCCCAGATCTCCATGGTCGATGTGGCTCGATCGCCCGACTTGAACGCGCCGATCAAGCTCCCGGAGAAGCAGCTGGTGATCGGCGTGACCATCCTCGGCCTGGCGGTGGACCCTACGGACCTCACGCCGCGCCCGTTGCGTGTCGTGCACGCGCGCGTCACGCGCGAGCACGTGCTCTAGTGGATTCCGAGGCGCTCCCTGGAGAAGGGCCGTGAAATAGCCGGAATGCGGGCAACTTGGCGGCGTGGCGACGGCCGCGCTAGTCGGACACTCACCCCAGTCAAGGAGAGTCGACATGATCCGCAAGAGCACGGCAGTCTGGCAAGGGGATGGTCTTCACGGAAGCGGCGCCCTGGTCACCCAGAGTGGGGCGCTTCGGGATCAACCGTACTCGTTCAAGACGCGCTTCCAGAGCGAGGACGGCAAGGCGGGGACGAACCCGGAGGAGCTGCTCGGCGCGGCCCACGCCGGCTGCTTCGCCATGGCCCTTTCGTTTGCGCTGACCGACGCCGGGCACCCGCCCACGGAGCTGCGCGTCACGGCCGCGGTCGACATCTCGAAAGTCGACGACGGCTTCGCGATCAAGTCGATCGTGCTCGAGCTCGAGGGGCGCGTGACGGGCGTCGATGCCCAGGCGTTCCAGGCCTTCGCCGAGAAGGCGAAGAAGGGCTGTCCGGTGTCCAAGGCCCTCGCAGCGACCCCCATCACACTGACGGCGAAGCTGCTCTGAGTCGCGACCATCGTGCAACCGCGTGGGGCCTGGTCGGGTTGGTCGATCGCGGCTTCTTGCCTTGCTTTCTGCGCGACGGGTCGCGTGCGATTGGCCGGCGCGCGTCGAGCTCGGGCGCGGCGCTCCGCGTGAACGACTTTTGTCTCAACAATTCGTCCGCCGCCGTGTTCTTAGGGTTGCGATGCCCGCCCCTCGCTTGGTGCGACTCGCGTCTGGCTCTCTCCCGGAGCGCGACGACGACGAACTGATGGCACTTGCGCAAGCGGGCGTGCGGGAGGCGTTCGCTGTCCTCGTCGAGCGCCACGCCGCCCGTCTCGTCCGCGCGTGCTCCGCTTTCGTCCACGACCCCGCGGCTGGCGCCGAGCTCGCGCAGGAGACATGGGTGACCATCTGGGCGCAGCGGTCGCAATATCGCCCCGAGGGCAAGTTCATCGTCTGGTTGATCACGGCGGCGCGCAACCGATGTCGCAACCACGTGCGGCGGCACGGCATCGCGCGGCGTCACGCCGAGCGGGAGGCGACCGGCGAGCCGCCGTCGGCCGACCAGATCGACCGCCTCTTGCTCGAAGAGAGAAGGCACCGCGTGCGCGACGCGCTCGCACGCCTCCCCGACACCATGCGCGAGGCGCTGGTCCTCCGCTACGCCGAAGAACTTCGCTACGACGAAATGGCCGAGGTCTTGCGGGTCGGCGAGTCGACGATTCGCTCTCGAGTTCACCACGGCTTGCGACGCCTGCGCGCCCTCCTGGAGAAACACCGATGATGCTTTGCCCAACCGACCACGACCTGGCCCGCTTGGTCGACGGTGCCCTCTCGTGGGAAGAGACCGAACGCTCTCGCGAGCACCTTGCCCGCTGTGCGCACTGCCGCGATCGCGAAGACGCGCTGCGGATGTTGATCGATGACGTCAAGGCGGCAGTTCCCGCGCCCGTCGACGTCCGCGCCCATGCGCGCGCTGTGATGGGTCGGCTGGATCGGCCGCTCGTCGAAGGGGCCCACCCGCCGCGCGCGTGGTGGTGGATGACAGCGACCGCCGCGGCCGTTCTCCTCGTGGTGGGCTATCGCGGCTTGCACCAGCGGTCTGCGACCGACGCCTGGCAAGCGCGCGGAGGGCACGTCGCGCCCGCGATCGGACGGGATGTGGGCGTGCAGCCGTACGCGGTCCAAGGAGGGCTTCAGCCGCTCGAGTCCGGGTCGACGATCGACGCCGCGACGCCCCTTACGGCCGGCTTCCGAAACTTGGGCCAGACGCCCGCGTTCCTCCTTCTCTTCGCGGTCGATGCCCACCGCGTCGTGCACTGGATCTCGCCGAGCTACACGCGGCCCGAGGAAGACCCGGTCTCCACGAGGCTGCCGGTTTCGACGAGCGAGCGGGTCCTCGACGAGACCGTGGTGCTCGAGGACGTGAGCCCGGGCCCGCTCCGGGTCATTGCGGTGATCACGTCGTCGCCCGCGCACGTGTCCGACGTCGAGTCGCTGGCCGGAACCGACCTGAGCGCCAGTCGTTTGACGAGCGGCCTTCCCGGCGCAGAAGTCCGAGAGACGACCGTCGACGTGCGCGATGCCCGAGGTGCGCGGTGACCGCCCGAATGTTCCTATTCTCGTTTCTCGCGCTCCTCGTCCCGACGATGGCGGCACCCACGAGCGGCGCGGCGGCTCCCGCGCGCCGCGCTGCGTTCGCCGTCGTCATCGGCAACAACCGGAGCCTCGGCAGCCGCCGTCCCGATCTTCACTACGCGGACGACGACGCGGCGAAGTACTTCGCCATCCTACAGACCGTCGCGCCCGACAACGTCTCGCTGCTCGCCGATTTCGACGCTGACACGGCGCGCCTCTTTCCCGAAGCGCACGCCCGGGCCGTCGCTCCGACCCGGGCGGAGCTGCTGCGGGTGGGCCGGGAGCTGGCCGCTCGCGTGCAAGCCGCGGCGGACGCCGGGAGCGAGACCGACGTCTACTTCGTGTTCGCGGGTCACGGCGACGTGGATCAGGGGGTCGGATTCGTCGACCTCGCGGACGCGCGCTTCACTTCTCTCGATCTCGAGCAATGGCTGCGCGCGATCCCGTTTTCGCGCGCGCACGTCATCCTCGACAGCTGCAACTCGTTCTTCATGTTCGGAGCGCGAAAGCCTGGCGGCCGCTACTACGCGACTCCCGAGGACGCGCTCCGGTCCCTCGCGGCGCGGCTGCCGAACGTGGGCGTGTTTCTCTCCACGAGCGCAGAGGGAGAGTCCTTCGAGTGGTCCGAGATCCAATCCGGTGTCTTCAGCCACGTCGTGCGCTCCGGGTTGCTCGGCGCCGCCGACGCGGACGGCGACGGGAACGTGACCTACGTCGAGCTCGCGGCGTTCGTCGCGACCGCCACGGCGGACGTCCCGAATCCCAACATGCGTCCGCACGTATTTTCGCGCGGACCGGGGGGACGCGACGATCAAGCGATCCTCGCGGGGCGCGGCCGCACGGGAGCGCACACGTTCCGGCTCACCGACGCTGCGCCGATGCGCGTTCGACTGCGCGACCGAGAGTCGCTGCCCTTGCTCGACGCCAACGAGGAGGCGGGTCTCCCGTTGGCCCTCACTCTCCCTGACGCGTGGACGGAGGGCGCGGTGATCGAGCGGGCGGGGTCCAGTCCGGCGGGGTCGTCGCTCGACGTGTACGCGGTCCCCGCATCGGCGACGGATGGGGCGCTCGCGTCGCTTCCGCGGATCACCGCGCGAGGCGCCGCGCGAGGACCGGCGGAGATCTTCCAGAAGCTCTTCACGCGGCCATTCGGGCCGCGTGCTCTCGCCTCGTACGTTGCGGAGAAAGGCGCCGCGGCTCCCCCCGTGTACGGCGTCTCGAGCGAAGACGCGGAGCGCATGGACCTTCTCCTCGGCCAGATCGAGAGCGCGGAGCACGGCCAGCGACTGCTGAGCGGCACGGCTTTTCTCGGCGTGGGCACGCTCTACGGCGCGCTCGCCGCGTCCGTGTTTGCGTTCGACCACAGCGACTCCGCGACCACGAAGCGATCGGCCGACACGTTTGCGGCGATCTTGGCCGGGCTCAGCGCGCTGCCGCTGGGGGTTGGCGTCTATACGCTCGCGCGACCGTGGGCGGGTGAGCGGTTGGCTGGGGACTATCGTGCGGCGCTGCGCAACGGGGACTACGCCCGCGCATTTGCTGTGGCCAACGAGCGGCTGGAGGAGCTCGCCGCCGCCGAGACACGGCAGCGGTGGATCCGGGGCATCGCCGGGGGCGTCGTGGTTCTCGGCTCGGCCGCTGTGATCGTCGCCAACGAGCTCTCGGAGGCGAGCGCCGCCTCCCGCCTGGACACCCGCGCCTTCGGCGGCCTCGGCGTCGTGCTGGGCGTCACGGGAATCGCGCAGGCGGTTTTCATCGAGTCACCGATCGCGCGCCTGACGACGGTCTGGCGGCGGGATCCGAGCCTCATCCACATCCAGCCAACGGTGACTCCGATGCAGGGCGGCGCCACAATTGGCCTGGTGGGAAGTTTTTAGAGCGTGCTGCAACCGGACGGCAAGCGGAGGTTCGAGGTCAACACGCTCTACGGATCGATTACACTTGGGCAGCGTGACCGCCCCGAATCGGCCGGAGTTTCAAGGCATCGACCACGTCCAGATCGCGGCGCCGCCCGGGTGCGAAGCCGAAGCGCGCCGCTTCTTTGGCGGGCTGCTCGGCCTGCCGGAGCTGGTGAAGCCGGCCGCGCTGGCCGTACGCGGCGGCGCGTGGTTTCAATGCGGCGCGCAGCAGATCCACGTCGGGGCCGAGAACGACTTTCGGCCGGCGAAGAAGGCCCACACGGCGCTGCGTCTCGCGGACGAGGCCGCGCTCGATGCCCTCAAAGAGCGCCTCACGCGAAGCGGCGTGCCCATACGGTCTGGCGAGGAGCTCAGCGACACGGCGCGGTTCTTCGCGGAGGACCCGTGGGGCAATCGGTTGGAGCTCGTCGCGGCCAAGGCAGCGCGTTAGCCGCTCGCGGGAAGTCGAAGCACCGCTTGACCCAGGACGCATGTCACGGGCGGCGCGTCGCGCTCGCCCGCGGCGACCGCGTCGAGCTCTTCGGTCATCGACGCAATGGACCGAGCGTCGAACGCGGACACCGCGAACGGGTCGCCGCCCCACGTGCGCACGTTCATCGCGTGCAGCTGCGCCATCCACCGCGCTTCGATCGCGACCGATGTCCGCTCGAAATGAGCGACGGTCCACGGAGTCGCGTCGGCGACCCTGTCGAGGTTCCATCCCACGAACGTGTCTTGTCCGTAGTGCCGCTGCATCGCGCGCACGCATGCGTAGTACTTCGCGAAGACCGTATCGGGCGAATCGAGGGCACCGGTCTCTTCGAGCACCAGCCGACCCTCTGGACGAACGCAGCCCGCGCACGCCAGGAGCACGGCCTTGGGGTTCGCCAGGTGCGCCAGCAGGTGGCGCGCATAGCCGAAGTCGATCCCACACACCGGGAACGGCGCTCGAGTGAGGTCGTGCACTTCGAATGAGAGAGGGGGGCCGAGACGGGCGCGCGCTCGCTCGATCAGCTTCTGCGACGCATCGATGCCCCATGTCTCGCGCGCGCCCGTGGTCGTGTGCACGAGCTCCGTCGAATGCCCGGGCCCGCACCCCAGGTCGAGGGCCCGGTCCACAGACGCGTCCGACACATTCCTCAGGAGCCGGCGGCTGCTCGGCTCGAAGACGGTCGCGAGAAGCGCGAGGCGTGCCGCGGCTCGATCGTTGTCCCCGAAGGTGTAGTGGTTGCTCATCGTCGTCGGCGGCTCGATCGGCGCCCCGACGACGCTGCCCGCGTTCGAAGGAGGCGACCCGGTCGGCCGCCTCCTCCCTTCTCAGGTCGAAACCGGCGCTCGAGCGAAGCCGCGCCACCAGGAGCGGTGGATTCGGACATTGTGCACGCGTTGGCCGGAAGTCATGCTTGCGCGATCGTAGGACGCGGGGCTGCGAAACGCCAGGAGCGTGGCGACCCCGGATTGCCGGTCCTATGGTCAGCGACATGATCCTCTACGGATTCTGGCGCAGCAGCGCGACGTGGCGTGTTCGCATCGCGCTCGCGCACAAGGGTCTCGAATACGAGCTTCGTCCCGTGAACCTGCGGCGAACGGGCGGCGGCGACCAGCATCGACCGGAGTACTGCGCGAAGAACCCTCTCGGGCAGGTGCCGCTCCTCGAGCTGAGCGACGATGGGCAGGAGGTTCGCCTCGCCCAGTCGCTCGCCATCGTGGAGTATCTGGAAGAGCGCTGGCCGAGCCCCGCGCTGCTGCCGCCCGATCGGCCCGGAAGGGCTCGAGCGCGTCAGATCGCCGAGATGATCAACTCCGGCATCCAGCCGCTCCAGAACACCGGCGTGCTCGAGCACGTGCGCGAGCTCGGTCTCGACGACGCGGAGTGGGTGCGCCGCTGGGTGCCGCGCGGTCTCGCGGCGGTCGAAGCGGTCGTCGCGGACGGGGCCGGCCGCTACTGCGTCGGCGACGCCGTGACGGTCGCGGACGTATGCCTGGTTCCGCAGATCGAGTTCGCCCGGCGGGTTGGCATCGATCTCGCGCCGTATCCGACGCTCTTTCGCATCGCAGGGACGTGCGCGGGCCTGGATGCCTTCCAGCGCGCCCACGCCGATCGGCAGCCCGACGCGGAGCGAAGCTAGCCTATGGCAAGAGTTTCGTCGTAGACGTGGCCGACGCCGCTTCCATCGACCCGCCCGGCGACGAGCGCTCCCGGCGAGCTTGCCGAGGGGGCGTATTGTCTTCGGCATCCGACCCACGCGGATCGTTCGGATTCAAGTCTCTCGCCCGAGAGAGCGGCTTCGCCAGCGGCGAGCGGATGCGCCGAGCGTTCGAGCGAGAGCTCGGCGTCCGCCCGCGCGACGTCCGGCCGCCCGTCGGCGCGCGAAGTGCCGCGTGACTCGTGCGCGCCCGCAGGCCGCCGGGAACCCGAAAGCGTTTTTTGCGGTTGTTTCCTGATGCGCATACGCAAATCGTCGACCGGCCTAAACTCGCGCCCGTCGGTGGCCGTTCAGCCCGAGGTTGGTTTGAGGCGATCGCCGGCTTCGGCTGGCGAGCTGGGGGCGTGCCATGTCGGACCCAATCCGAGCGTTCCACCATCGTGGCAGAGTCGTTGCAAAACTCTTGGGGATAGGCGGGCTGCTGTTGCCTGCGGTCGCGGGGACTACATCGGCGGGATGTAGTCTGGCGTTCAATCTGGACGACCTGCGCAACGCGACCGGGCCGGTCGATGACGCGTCGTCCGGCGCTCCCCCTGCCGTGTTCGAGACACAACTGTCGGCCACCGACGCGGGTGACTCCGCGGATTCCGCATTCCGCGGGCCGGACGGGGCCGCGCCGCCACCGGCCGGTGATGCCTCCGACCCCAGTCCGCAACCGAGCGGCACCGACGACTCGCACCCGCCCGCACTCGGGACCCTGACGGAGGCCGGGCCAGGCGCGCTAGGGACGCCGATGAGCCGACCCGACGCGTCCGACGCCCGCGATGCGACGACCGCGACGATGGCGCCCGACGCGGGCGCGAGCACGAAAGAAGCCGTACCGGACGCGGGCACGGACGCCAAGATGGACGCGGACGCCGGCGTTGCCGCGAACGACGCGGGCACGTGGTGCGCGGCCCACAGGACCGCGACCACGGTCGACTGTTACGACTTCGACGAAGGCCAGCCCGCCCTGTTCGGCTTTGCCACCCACTACTTCACGGGGAACTACACGAGCGTGATCTCCACGGACTTCGCGCCGGGGTCCTCGCCTAGCGCACTGCTCGTGTCCACGCCGTCCCTTTTCGTCGGGGCGCAGCCCGCGTACGAGCAGCTCGGCAACATGCTGTCGTTCCACCCCAAAGTGGAGGTGAGCTTCGCGGTGAAGGTCGTCGGTTACGACGCGAACGCGCCGGACGTCAGCCTCTTTCGCATCGCCTACCCGAACAGCGCTTGGGGGGTGGATTTCGATCTGCTGCAGGGCGGCGCCGGCTTCATCGAGACGACCGGACTGCTCTTCGGCGGGAAGCGGTCGACCTATCCCGCCGCGCCGCCGTCGCCGATCGACGCATGGAACACCGTCGACTGCGTGTTCGATTTCGTGAACCACACCGTGTCGCTCTCGTACAACGGCGTCGCCGTCCTGAGCGGCCAGCCGATCATGAATCCGGATCAAATCGGCCCGATCGGCCCGAACATTTTCAGCGACATGGGCCTCAACTACCTGGGCGCGCCCGCCAAGCCGATGCTCCTCTATTACGACGACATTCTTCTCACGACACCGCCGTAGCCTCCGAGGACCCAGGGGGCGCTTCTACCGCTTGCGTTTCGGCGTCGAGGCCGGCGACGGTTCGAGCGGAACGAGCGGCTCGGCGGGCGCGCTCGCCGTGGGCAGCACGACGGTTCCCGGCGTCAGCGCGGTCGGTGCGCCGCTCGCGGCATCGGAGGGTGGGAGGTCGAGCGCCGAGGGTCCCGTCGTTGCGTTCCTCTTGCCCCGACGCTCCGCGAACTCGGCGAACAGCACCCCGAAGAGGAGCACGGCCGCTCCCGCCGCGAGCACGAGCCCGAGAATCAACAGAGCGCCGGGCCGCCGGCGGGGCCGTACGGGGCGCGTCGAGCGGGGCGGCGGGGTTGGTTCGAGGGGTCGCGCCAGCGCGACGGGCGCCTGATTCATCGTGAGCGGCGCCGCCGAACCAGCCGTCTGCGTCGTGCTCGTTTGTGCGAGGGTCGGCTTGACCGACGTTTCCGGTGCAACGGCCGCCTCTCGGGAGCGGAGCACGACGACCGTGATGTTGTCGTGGCCGCCGCGCGCGTTCGCGAGATCGACCAGCCGGCCCACGGCCTGGCCTGCAGGTTCGCCTCCCACGATCGCGAGAATCTCGAAGTCTTCGACGAGGTCGTTCAACCCGTCCGTGCAAAGCACGAAGGCGTCGCCGGTGACCTGGTGAACCGGCTGGGGCCTCAACTCGACATTGACGTCAGGCGCCATCCCGAGCGCGCGCGTGATGCGATTCGCTTCCGGGTGGTGGGATGCCTGCTGCGGGGTCAGAAGGCCGCGATCGACCAGCTCCTGCACGATCGAATGGTCGCGCGTCAGGCGGAAGATCTGTCCTTCGTGCACGAGATACGCTCGGCTGTCGCCGACGTGCGCGATCTCCGTTCCGTGCGGATGCAGGAGCACGGCGACGACCGTCGACCCGGGTCGGCCTGCGGCCACTTCGCTCGTGCGCATGAAGTGAACCCGCTCGCTCGCTTCTTCGATGGCGGATCGCAGGACTTGCGCCGGCGGCGAGTCGTCCGAGGCGCGCTCGAATGCTTCGAAGATCGTCGCCAGCGCGAGCTCCGCCGCCTCGCGGCCTGCGGCGTGGCCCCCCATTCCGTCGCACACGACGCAGAGGTGTCCGAAGCGCGTCTGCCGATAACCGCACGCGTCTTCGTTCGCTTGCTTCTCCGGATCGCGGCCGGGGTCCGACCGCTCGGCGTATTCGACCGCCGGAAGGTCTGGCGCTCGCTGCATGCTCGCCCGCTCACGCCTCGAGCTGCACGGTGAACTCGACCGGCCCGAAGCGAAGCGGGGCCCCCGCGGGGATGGGCGTCCACGAGCCGGGGGCGATCCGCGCGCCCGATACCCACGTGCCGTTGTTCGACGTCTCGTCGCGCACCATCAGCTGACCGCTGTCGAACTTGAGCGTGGCGTGAACGCCGCTCACGCGCGGCTCACCGAGGAGGATCGGGCACTGCGCCGGGTCCCGTCCGACGCGCACCTCGGAGCCCGTGCGGATCGTGAACTGACCGGCGCTCCCGCGGATCGTCGCGGCCGCCGGCGCTGCTCCGTAGGCAGCGGGCGGCAGCGGTTGTCCGCACGAAAAGCACACCGACGGCTGTCCGGGCGTCGCCATCGTGCTCATGCCGCACGATGGGCAGCGGACCTCCGTGATCGGCTTGCCGCCGAACGCGTCGTGCGGGCGAGCGGGGGGTTGAGGCGCGGCTTGCGGGGGAGCGGCCATCGCGAAGTGGGCACGAGGTGTCGCGGCCCCCATGGCTGCCGGGGCCGCGGCCGTTGCCGCTAGCGGATCGGCGAGCGGAAGCGACCCGTAGCCCGCCGGTGGTGGGGGTGCGCCGTAGCCAGGCGGCGCGCCATACCCGGCAGGCCCGATGGGCGTGGGGGGACTTCCGCCGCCTCGACGGCGCCCGCCGCCGCCGCCCCGCAAGAGGACCATCACGAGAAGGATGATGACGACGAGCAGCCCCGCGATTCCCGCGACCAGCGGCCAGGACAGCGGCTTCTTCGTCGCCTTGAGGGTCAACACGCTCTTCTCGTCGACCGCCGAGGCGCGATGGGCCTTGTTGTCGTACACGACCACTCGGGCCACGGCGCTGTCGCCCGACCCTTCGAGCACTTTGTCGTCGTCGGGCACGGCGAACGTCGCGTACCCGTCTCCGGCGGCCACGGCGATCCCGAGCATGTGCTGCGCCTGGAGCTGCTGCATCGCCTTCTTGGCGACCTCGGGGTCGCGGGTGCCGGTTTGCTGCGGCGTCGGCCTGGTGCCCGCCGGAATGAAGTACGACTCGGCGCGCTGCTTGTCGCCCCCCCAGCAGAAGTCCCCGTAGACCGTGAACTGGCCGCCGGGGTAGAGCGGATTCGCCTGCGCTTCCTGGATCGTCTTGGCCACGTCGACGTCGAGCGGCCACTGCGTCGGATCGATGCCGAGCGGCACCTCCTTGAAGGTGCCGTCGGGGACGATCATCGGGCGCGTGTTCTCGAACACGAGATTGAACGTCTGCTCGACGCTCGGGTTCACGCAGCTCATCGTCCAGTGGACGATCCACATGTTGTTGAAGCGCGCCCTCACCAGCCCGGAAATCGTCTTGGCCTTCGACGCGCCTTGCCCTTCCTGGACGATGTCGAACAGGCCGCCGATCTCCGGATTGGCAAGCGCCTGCATGAACGTCGCTTCGTTGTTGCGGTAGATGCTTTCCGTCAAGCTCGCCGGGTTCGGCAACCAAACCGAGACGACGGGCAGGGGAGTCTTCGGAAGCGACGTGTTCTCCGCGGGGAAACGGCCCTGGTCGAGATACTGGTGGAAGACGTCGGCGTTCGGGCTCGCGCTCTCCGGGTCGCCGCGTCCGGCGCCGTTCGAGAGCAAGACCATCGCCTGGTGAAGCGGGACCGCGTCCGGCTGATCCGAGTTGCCCAGCGAGCCGAATGCGTCTTGGGTCATGCTCTTGATCTCGCTGAAGAGCGCTCGATCGCGACCGTGCGACGGCGTCGGCGACTTGAAGTCGTTGAGCGCGTTGCCGAGATCGGCCCGCTGCTTGTAGGTCTTCCACTTGGTGTCTTTCACGACCTGAACGTCGTCGAAGAACATCAAGTCCATCAGATCGCCGGGCTGCATCTGCTCGATGAGCTCGTGGGCGATCGTGCGCGCGTCGCCGAAGCGCCCGCCCATGCTGTTCGCCGCGTCGACCGCCACCAGCCACGCCGTGCCGACGTTGGGCTGGTTCTGCGACTTACCCCACTGCGCTTTGTCGACGAACTTCGTCAGCTGATCTTCGCCGGCGACTTTGACCAGCAGGTGCGCGTTCTGTTCGGGAAACGGGAAAGGATCCCACAGCGCGCCGGGCTTCTCGAGCTGCTCGCTCCAGCAGGCGAGGGTCCCGGCGCCGGTCACGCCCGCGCACGGCTGCAAGACGTCGCTCAGTCGCTTGAACTGGATGACTTCGAGCACCGTCGTGAGGGTCGGCTTGCCGTTCTGCAGGCCCGCGCGCGGGTCGATCCGCAGGATGTGCGCTTCGGGCGCGGCATGCGCCGGTCGTGCCAAAAGCGGTACGGCGGCGATGAGAAGCAGCAGGAAGAAGGACAGTCGTCGGACCATCTCGGCATGACCTCGTCGGTTGCGATGCGCGGTGGCGAGCTTGTCAGACGCGGCCCATCACTTTGACGATCGTCGTGTACGCGCCGAAGCGCACCCGATCTCCATCGCGAAGGTCTCGCCGGCCGTTGAAGCCGATGTGTTCGTCGTTGACGAACGTGCCGTTGGTCGAGGCGGTGTCCTCGACGGTGACCCCGCCGCTGACGGCGTCGACCAGCAGCGCCGCGTGGCGGGAGGATATCGTCGGGTCTTGCAGCGCGATGTCGACTCGTTCGGCGCTTCCCGCCCGCCCGACGGTCAGGCGCCCGCCCGTCAGCGGCCAGAAATCCCCGCCGAGGTTGGTGGCATAGGCCACCAGGAAGCCGCGCAATGCTTTCGGCGGGACCGCGTCGCGCGCCGTATCGCCCATGGCCACGGAGGGCCCGCCGAACGCGGGCTGCGCCCCGGGCGGGCCGAACGCCGGGGCGGCGCCGGGCGCCAGGCCGAATGCCGGCGGGGGCGGGGGCGGCGTGGCAAAGGCCGGGGGGGGTGCGTATGGGGGCGGCGGGGGCGCGTACGCCGGCGGCGGCGGAGCGCCGTAACCGCCCGCGCCCGGATAGGGGTCGGGCGTGAACTGGATCTGGTCGAGCGCAATCGGATGTCCCTGCGCGCAATAGCTCGCTCCCGGAGCCATTTCGTGGCCCATCTGGCAGCGGGGCGGAGCCCGGCCGGGGGCGGCACCGAAGCCCGGCGGGCCGGCGGGAGGGGCGAACGGCGGCGGCGCCCCGTAGGCGGGCGCCGCGGGATTGGACGGCGCATTGGTGCGTGGCATCGGAGTGCCGCAAGCGTTGCAGAACTTGTCTGTCGGCCGGGCGGCGGCGCCGCACTGGGGGCATGCGCTCATGGTTCTGGGGCCTCGCGGGGAGAGCATATCGAAATCGCAGGGAAAATGGCCAATGAGGATCCACCGGCGACCAGGTGCTTGGCCTCGCCCGGAGCAGCCCCCCGGGGGGTTGCCCCCTTTGGAAGCGAGAGCGGAACTATCGCCGCGCGGCCGTGTCGCATCGTCCCGAAGCAAGGAAGACGGATGAGCCGACCCAGTGAGTCGCAGTCGACTTCGGAGCCCCGCATCGCGCAGGCCTACGCGTTTTTCGCCCTCGCCTGCGGCATCACGTGGCTCCTGGCCGTTCCCGCCGCGCTGGCTTGGACGCGTCGCGAGATGCCGCCTCCGTATGCCGTCGCGTGCGCAGGCCTCAGCGCCTTCGGCCCTACATTGGCCGCGCTGGCCATCGCGGGATCGCGCGGGCAGCTCGGCGACGTGTTCGGGCGGTGGCGCACGAATCCGGCCTGGGTCATCGCGGCATTGCTCGCTCCGTTCGTCGTCCACGCCCTTGCCACCGCGCTCTACGTGGCCATCGGCGGCCACCCAGCGCACTGGTTTCATCCGCCCGACGCGCCGGAGCGCGTGGCCGCGCTGGTCGTGTTCCCGCTGGGAGAGGAGTTCGGCTGGCGAGGCTTCGCGCACTCGCGGATGACGCGGCGTTACGGGCTCGTCCCAGGATCGTTGCTGGTGGGCATCGGCTGGGGTCTCTGGCACTTGATGTATGCGATCACGCCCGAAGCTGGACGATTCGACGGGGTCGAATTCGCGATGACGATGACCGAGCTGCCGCTCTATTCGCTCCTCATCGCGTGGGTATTCGAAAGGTCGAATCGAAGCATGGCGGTCGCGATTGCCTTCCATGCCGGGGCGCACTTGGACCACATCGAGCCGGCGTCCCGCGCGGATCTGCGTCTCTATTTCCTGCACATAGCGGTCTTGGTCGTCTTCGCCGTCATTGCGGCGCGGGCTCTGCGCGCCCGCCTACCCTACGCCCCCTGACCGCTTCCCCACGCGCTCATCGCCGCGCGGAGCACCTCCCGCACTGGGACGCCATGGGCCTTGGCCGCCGCCGCGCACGCCTCGAACTCCGGCTTCGCTTGCGCCGGACCGAACGAGCCTTCGGCGACTTTCACCGGAATTGCGCCGTACGGCGTGTCGACCTGCACCACGCGGCGGGGGCGCTCGGCCCGCGAGACGTCGTAGCGCCGGACGCCGAGGCTGGTCGTCTCCCGCAGCATCGCGTGCTCGATCACCTCTGCCAAACCCAACGGCGCCAGCGCGGACAACGTCAGCGCGGGACGCCCCTTCTTCATCGTGATCGGGGTCGCCCAGGCGTCGACCGCTCCGGCCGCCAGCAACGACTCGATCCAGCTCGCCGCGAGCTCGCCCGTCGCGTCGTCGACGTTCGCCTCGAGCACCGCATGGGTCGCTCGGGCACCATCGGCCGTCGCAGGGGTGGCCGCGCCCAGCACGGCGCGAAGGACATTCGGCCGATCCGCCAGCTCCGCGCTTCCAGCTCCCCAACCGATCCGCTCGGGGCGCATCGACGGCCATCGCTCCGACCCAATGGCGTGCGCCCCGACGATCGCCGCGCCCGTCGGGGTGACGAGCTCGAAGTCGATCCCCGCATCGTAGGTTTCGAGGCCCACGAGACACTCGACCGTCGCGGGCGGCGGAAGCGGCAGCCTCCCATGAGCGGCGGACACCATTCCGCGCCCCATCGGGAGCGGCGACACGATCACGTCCGCCCCCACGTACTCGAGCGCGGCCGCGCTGCCGACGACATCGGCGATCGCGTCGACCGCGCCCACTTCGTGAAAATGCACGTCGTCGATCGGAGTCCGATGCACCTTCGCCTCCGCGACGGCGAGGTGGCGAAATGTTCGGTGCGCTCGCGCCCGTATTCCCTCGGAGAGGGTGGACTCGTCGAGCAGGGCGCGGATGGCCGCGTACGTCCGCAGCGGCTGCGCCCGGTCGACGTGCACTTCGAACGACGTGGCGACGATCCCGCTTCGCACCCGCCTGCCGAAGTGAACGTGAAAGCCGGTCACCGGCAACCGGGCCAAGGCATCGGCGACCGCTTCGCGCGGCACGCCGAGATCCACGAGCGCTGCGACGATCATGTCGCCCGCGAGCCCGCTGGGCGCGTCGAAGAAGAGCACCTTGCCGTCCCCCGCCCCCCGCGTCAAAGCGCCCTGGTGCCCGTGGTCGTGGTCGTGGTCGTGGTCGTGGTCGTGGTCGTGGTCGTGGTCGTGGTCGTGCCCGTGCCCGTGCCCGTGCCCGTGCCCGTGCCCGTGCCCGTGCGCGTGCCCCTCCTCGTCGTGCCCCATCGTGTTCTCCTCGCGTCAGGCTTGCTCGGCGTCGGCGCCCTCAATCGGGCCCCCAGTTACCGTCAGTACCGCTCGCGCAATCGAAGGATCCTAGCCGCCGCCGCCGCCGCGCCGAAGCCATTGTCGATGTTGCAAACGACGACTCCGGCCGCACAACTCGACAGCATCCCCGCGAGCGCCGAGAACCCCCCGAGGCTCACCCCGTACCCCAGCGACGTCGGCACCGCGATCACCGGTCCGGCGACCAGCCCCCCGACCACGCTCGGAAGCGCGCCTTCCATCCCCGCCACGACGATGACGACGCTCGCCCGGTCGAAGACCTCCCGCTTGTCGAGCAGGCGGTGAATGCCCGCGACGCCCACGTCGTAGACGCGTTCGATCTTCGCGCCGAGCATCCGGAGCGTTTCGGCACATTCTTCGGCCACCGGAAGATCCCCCGTTCCGGCGCTCACGAGCGCAACGGGGCGCGTCCCGAGCGGGGCGATGGGACCCTGCTCCAGGGTCGCGGTGCGCGCAAGCTCGGCATAGGTGAGCTCGGGCATCGCGGAAAGCACTTCGCGCGCGGCGTCGGCAGCGAGCCGCGTGACGAGAACGTTCTGCCCGGTGCGGGCGAGCTCGCGGGCGATCCCGACAATTTGCGCGGGGGTCTTGCCGTGGCCGAAGACGACCTCGGGGGCGCCCTGACGCAGCGCGCGGTGGTGATCGATGGCCGCGTATCCGAGGTCCGCATAAGGCAAGTCGCGGAGCTCGGCCAGCGCGCCGTCGACGCTCTTGCCGCCCCGTTGCACGCTCTCGAGTAGTTCGCGTAGCCGCGCCGGATCCATTGGTATCGTGCGCGACTGTAGCATTGGGCTACCCTGCGCGTCCGTGCCGATCCCGTTCGCTCCTCTCATCGGCCTCGCCATGGGCGCCGCCCTTGCGTGGGTCGCGGCGCCCGAGCTCGTGCGCGACGACGGGCCTGTCGCTTTCTCGCGGCCGTTTGCGGTGGTCGCTGCGTTCGCCGTGCTTTTGTGGCTGCCCGTCGTCGGCTACTTCGTCGGGTTCCACGGCGACTGGTCGTACCTGTACCTGGTGCCGGCGCAGCGCGTGCCGAGCGCCGTCGATCTCGGTCTGATCCTTCTCTCCGGGGGGGCGGTCATGGGCGGCTTCTGGCTCTCGGTCCGTCCGGTCCGCAAGCGTCGCAACGGGCCTGTCGTGGCGATGGTCGTCGCCCCGGGAACGCTGGCGGTGTTGGGCCTCACGCTCGCCGCGCATCGGCTGGCGGTCAGCGGTACGTATGCGCAGTTTCACGGCGAGTTCGGAACCGAGGCGATCCAGGCGAGCACGCTCGGCAAAGGGGTTCTCTTGATGGGGTCTTTGCTCACCCTCGGGCTCGTCTGGACAGTGCGCGCGCTGGTCACCATGGCAGCCGAGGCGTGAGCGTCTCGCCGGACCAGCCCGACCGATAGCGAAAAAAAATAGTGGGAATACGCACCGACTCCCTGGCATCCATCGCCTCGCCCTCTGCTAGCATCGGCCGTATGTGGGTGAGAGGCGCGGCAATCCGGCCTGTGCCGCGCTATGCCGTTGTCGGCGCCGCTACGCTCGAGCAGGTCGAAGGCGGGCTTGCAGACGATTCGGAGCGCGCGCGAGACGACCTGGACGAGGCATTCGCGCGATTCGAGTCGACGCAACCGCATCTCGCGGATGCCATCTCGTCGCTTCTCTCGAAACCCCTTGATGAGACGGCGCTCGCGCTCGGCTACTTCTTGTCGATCGCCATCTGGCTGGCCTTCGAGCGCACCTTCGGCGAGCCGCGCCTGCGCGAAGTGTCGCCCGACGCGCTCAAGGCGACCGACGAGGCGATCAAGCTCGAAGAAGAGCTTCGCGCCGCGCACGGCGACGAGCCTCTTGACCTCGATGACGTCGTTTCGATCGAGCAGCCGAACGTGCTCGCCTTCGTGCACGAGCACGTCGACGCCGCGCTCGACCCGACCGCGCGTGCCGCCCAAAAGGGGCAGGGGCGCGACGTGGACGTCGAAGACGTGCGCGCCGTGTACCGAGCGATCGTGCTACTCACGCTGTGCCTGTCCCACGCCGTCGTCCCCGTCGACGGCGCGTCTCGCGGCAACGCCGAGCTCATGGCGTGACGGCCCCGTGAAGACGGAGGCGATCGTCCTGCGCCAGCACGGGGGTCCGGACGTCCTCCACCGCGAGACCATCGACTTGCGCGAGCCGGCGGCGCGCGAAGTGCGATTGCGCGTCCGAGCGGTCGCGCTCAATCACCTCGACGTGTGGGTCCGGCGGGGACTGCCGAACCTGCGGCTCACGTATCCCCACTGCCTCGGCAGCGACGTGGTCGGCGAGATCGACGCGCTCGGCCCGGGTGCGCGAGGGGCCGCCGTCGGCGACCGAGTGGTCGTCAGCCCGGGAGTCTCGTGCGGGGTTTGCGAGCGATGCCTATCGGGAGAAGACACCATGTGTGCCCAATACGGGATTCTCGGCGAGGACCTGTCCGGCGGGTACGCCCGGCACATGGTCGTGCCGGACACGAACTTGCTCCCGTACCCGGGCGATCTGCCGTTCACCCAGGTGGCCGCCGTGCCGCTCGTGTTCCTCACGGCCTGGCAGATGGTCGTGACCAAGGCGCGCGTGCAGCCGGGTGAGACCGTGCTGATCCACGCCGCCGGGAGCGGCGTCTCCAGCGCGGCCATCCAGATCGCGAAGCTTTACGGCGCGCGTGTCATCGCGACCGCGAGCACGGAGGCGAAGGCGCTGCGCGCGCTCTCGCTCGGGGCTGACGAGGCGATCGACTATGTGGCGCGAGACTTCGTGGCTGAAGTGAAGAGGCTCACCGCCAAGCGCGGGGCCGACGTCGTGATCGACCACGTGGGCGGCGAAGTCCTCGCGAAGAGCGTCGTCGCCGCGGCGCGGGGCGGCCGGATCGTCACGTGCGGGGCGACCGCGGGCTTTCACCCGCCGATCGATCTCAGGCACGTATTCTTTCGACAGATCGCGATTCTCGGCTCGACTATGGGGTCGAAGGGCCTCCTCTTCGGCATTCTCGAGAAAGTCCGGACGGGCGTGCTGAGACCGGTCGTCGATCGCGTGCTGCCGCTCTGGGAGGCTCGCGAAGCACACCGGGTCCTCGAGGCGCGCGAGGCCTTCGGCAAAGTGGTGCTGGAAGTGGACTCGGGCAGCGGCTGAGCAGCCGAGAAGAAGCCGCGCGAGGCGGGTGGAGCTCCGATTCGACCGCGTCGAGCTCTGATCCGGGCGCGCGATGTCCCAATCGGAACGCGCAACAAGCTGATCGGAGCGCGCAACGCGCTGATCGGAGCGCGCAACACGCTGATCGGAGCGCGCAACGCTCCGGTCCAAGCGCAAGACGTCCGGATCCGGACGCGTGAAGGGCTTGATCGCGCGCCACAAGGTCTTCATCGCGCGGATCCAAGGCCTCATGCAGTCGATCAAGAGCCCTACGCGGACCGATCAGCCCTCCATGCGCGCGGATACGAGCTTCACGCGGTCGATCAAGAGCCCAACGCGGACCGATCAGCCCTCCATGCACTCGGATACGAGCTTCACGCGGTCGATCAAGAGTCCAGTGCAGGCCGATCAGAGCGTCATGCACTCGGAGCCGAGCGTTGCCCAGTCGACACAGTGCGTGTGCCGACTGAATCAGGGCTCGGCGCGCGGCGATAGGAGCTTCACGCCGTCGATCGTGAGCCCATGGCCGGCCGACGTCGACGGGGTGCGGCGGGAAGCCGTCGTCGGCGTCTCTCTTCAGGGCAGCGATACGGCCCGCACGTCGTGCTCCTGCCCGTCGCGCAGCAGCGTGACCCTCAATGACTCCGTGGCGTGCGGCACGAAGACGCGCATCCGCACGGTCGAGTCCCCCGCCTTCGCCGGCAAGACCACGTTCGCCCGGTTCCATGTCGCCCCGAGCTCGGGTTTGGCCAGCGCCGCCCGCCACGGCCAGCGCAATGCACCGGGGGGCACCGGCTCGACGGCGACTCGCCACGCGCCGGGCAGATCGTCGTAGTCGTGCGCAGCCGCGTCCGGATACGGCGGCAGCGCGGTGAACCCGTCTCCCTCTCGGTACGTCGGACCATCCGCGGCGGTTACCGGGGTCTGCGTCGGCGTGTGCGCTTCGGCGTGCACCGTCACTTCGACGAGGATAGCCCCGTCATGGGCCGCGGACGCCCGCCCCTCCAGCAGCCGGGGCTCCTCGTCGGGCGCGGCGACCCGGCCCGTCCCATCGAGCCGAAGCGAGGCCTCGCCGCACAGCGTTTTGTCGCTCTCCCCCGCCAGCGTCGCGCACGCCCCGCAGCCGCACCCGTCGCATACCGGCAGCTCCGCGTCGCCAGCGAGCCCCCGCTTCTTGCGGATCCACTGCTCGAGGCTGATCTCGCCGGGCGAGCCCGGCGCGCTCGCGAGCCACGCATCATGGTACTGGACGGCGGCCTCTACGCCGATGAATCGCAAGTGCCACGGCTCTTGTTTGTATCCCGTCTTCGGGTCGATCGGGACGACCCGATCGGCGCGCGCGAGACACCGCGACCCGTCTTTCCGGTCGTCCGGGTGGATCGGATAGGGGACGACGAAGCCGTACGTCCACGCGTTTTCGTCGAGCCACTTGCCTCCCGGCGTACATCCGAACCCATTGCGAAAGACGCCCTGCCCCGTCTTGGCCCCCCGCTGCGCCCAGTCGATCGTAAAAAGGTCGATCGTGGTCCCGAGCTGATGCTGACTGTGGCCGGGGAGGGCGCTCTGCTCGGTCGCTTCGCAGAACCCGCCCGTCGCTTGGCGCGCCCAGCTCGTGAACACCCAGCACTGCGTGCCGAACCCGCGGAACGCCGATTGAACGAGCCCTCGCTGGCCGTCGGCGCGCATCTGGTCGAGCATGCGATGGAGCGCCGCCGCGGCCTCGCGCCGCAAGCACGAGTGGGCGCCTTCGCACTCGGAAGACGAACGCGGCTTGCCGTCGCGCACGTCGACCAGGTCCGACGGCGCGTACGTCGGCGGAAGCGCCCCGGTCGGCGACCGGTTGACGAGCGCGAGCAGATCGTCGCCGTCGACGAACGAGACACGCGTGTCGGCCGAGGCGAGAAAATCGCGGAAGCCGCCGCCCGCGATCACCGACGCGCACGTGTAGCGCGCGACGGGGGTGGGGGGGCCGAAAGGAAAGGGCGCGGCTGGTATCGCAGTCGCCGTCGCGTTCGCGTTCGCGTTCGCGGACGTGGACGTGGACGTGGACGTGGACGTGGACGTGGATGTGAACGCAGACGCAGACGGGCTCGCGGCCGCGGTCACCGTCATGCTCGCAGCCTCGCTCATCGCGGGCAGTTGCCGGGCATCGCGGTCCGTCGCAGCCGCGTGGTGGCAAGCGCACTCGAAAAGCGAGATCGCAACCAGGCTTCGCCGCACGCTCACCACTCGACCTGATAGCGCGCGGGGTCGTTTCCACGCACCCGGAGGACCATGCGCCGCTCCGTCAGACGCACCACCGCGTGCGACGCGGCGGCGCGGCCCGGCGCATCGTCGTCGAGGTTCTCGATCAGGCTCTGGATCGTCACGTACGGAATGCCGCCGATGACGTCCAAGTGGTTCCAGTGCAGATGCCCGTTGATCACCGCGCGCACGCACCGGCTTTCTTCGAAAATGCGCCGCAGCTCCGCTCGCTCTTTGACGAGCGCCAGGTGGGCGCGACCCGGCCACCAGCGGGAGTCGTCGAGCGACTGCTCGCTCGCCGAGTGGTGCATCAGAACGACCGCCCGCGCGTGGCCGCCGGCGAGGTCGGCGCGCAGCCACTCGATCTGCGTCTCCGGGACGCGGATCTCGACGTCTTGCCTTTCGATGGTGTGAAGCACGACGAAGTGCCACTCGCCCTGGTCGAACGAGTAGTAAAGCGGCCCGCTCCGCTGCCAGAAGTGATCGAGGTCATCGCGGTTGAGGTGAATCATGTCGTGGTTGCCCGCCACGTTGACCAGCGGCGCGCGCGCTCCGCGCAAGATCGCCTGGCACTCTCCGTAGCGCGCCAGATCCGCCTCGCGCGATTCGTCTTCGATGTCGTCGCCCAGGTTGACGACCAAGTCGGGCCGTACCTCTTCGTTCATCCGGCGGACGAAATCGCGCGCGAGATCGCCCGCCTGGTGCGTCATCTTCCGCAGCTTGCCTCCGAAGCGCGCCTCGGGGCCGAAGTGGAGGTCGGTGACGATGCCTACGGTCAGCTCGTGCGCCATGGTCGTGCGGCCCCAGGGTATACTCGGAGTCGCCATGCGCCCCATCATCATCGGCGCCGGCCGCGGCAGCCGCCTCGGGCCGAACACCGACGACATTCCCAAGGCCCTCGTTCCCGTCATGGGGCGGCCGATGCTCGAGTGGATCCTCGACGCGCTCGCTGCCGCCGGATTCGCCCGCAACGACGTCGTCTTCATCTGCGGCTACCGCGCCGACGTCGTTCGCGCTCGGTACCCGGAGTTTACGTTCGTCGAGAACCGCGACTGGGAGCGCAACAACATCCTCGCGTCCCTGCTGTGCGCGCGGGAGTATCTGACGAGCGGCTTCGTGTCGACGTACGCCGACATCGTCTACCGCGGGTCGGCCGTCGCGAAGCTCGTCGCGTCGCCGCACGACAAAGTGCTCGTGTGCGACACCGACTGGCGTCGCCGGTACGTCGACCGGTCGCAGCACCCCGAGAGCGATGGCGAAAAGATGCGGGCGCAGGGCGACCGGGTCGTCGAACTGTCGCGCCGCATCCCGTCGGAGCAAGCGAGCGGCGAGTTCATCGGCGTCACGAAGTTCACGGCGGAGGGCGCGCGCGAGCTCGCCGCCGCGTTCGACGCCGCCAGGGAACAGTGGGCGGGCAAGAGCTGGCGCGAAGGCCGCACGTTCGAGCGCGCGTACCTCATCGACCTCCTCCAGGACATGATCGAGCGCGGCTCCGCGTTCCACCGCGTCGACACGCACGGCGGCTACATGGAGATCGACACGCGCGAAGACCTCGCGTGCGCCGAGAAGTGGTGGCGCGAGTCGGTCCCCGGGTGAGCGAAAAGGTGCCGGAGATCTTGCTCGACGGCGTGCGCGAGCTGTGGAGAAGGCGAGCGAGTGCCATGAGCAGGGGTATAGAGGGGCGGTAGCAAGCGCGTGTCTCCGCCGCCGATCGAACGCACCCAGCCCAAGCGAGGCGTCTTCACCCAGTTCAGGGAGAGCCTCGATCACACGCGCATGACGTTGCAGCTCGTGTGGCGTTCGTCCCCCTCGATGACCGTTGCGCTCGCGGCGCTCACGTTGGTGGGCGCGCTGGTCCCTCTCGGGGTGGCCTACGTGGGCAAACGAATCGTCGATGCGGTGGTCGCGCGCTCACGGGACGGGACGCTCCGGTGGGTCCTCGTCGAGCTGGCCTTGGTCGCGGTGATGGCGACGGTGCAGCGGGGACTCGCCCTCGTTCGAAGCCTGCTCGGAGCGCGGCTCGGCATCGACATCAACGTCACCATCCTGGAAAAGGCGCTCGGTCTCGACCTCCGCTACTTCGAAGATCCCGACTTTTACGACAAGCTCACGCGCGCGCGGCGCGAAGCTTCGTCGCGTCCCATCGCCCTCGTGACCGAGAGCTTCGGGCTGGTGCAGAGCCTCATCACGCTCACCGGGTACGCCGCGCTGCTCGTTCGGTTCAGCGCCTGGTCGGTGCTCGCGCTCTTCGCCGCGACGATTCCCGCGACGATCGCCGAGATGCGATTCTCGAAGATGGCGTTCAAAGTCAGAAACTGGCGATCGCCCGAGTCGCGCCGCCTGCTTTACCTCGAGTACGTCCTCGCGAACGACGAGCACGCCAAGGAGGTGAAGCTCTTCGGGCTCGGCACCCTCCTGCTCGACCGATACCGCACGCTGTCGGAGCGGTTTTACGAGGAGG
>Ga0265330_10000145_pt1 | contig 57223 bp, 45 predicted proteins | sample 41919metaG_FD_202083 | JGI IMG/M metagenome (GOLD analysis project Ga0265330, IMG submission 202083) | Rhizosphere microbial communities from Carex aquatilis grown in University of Washington, Seatle, WA, United States - 4-19-19 metaG | ecosystem: Host-associated > Plants > Roots > Rhizosphere...
CCATGCGCGGCGCCGCCGGTGGCACCGCATCCAAGCCTAGCAACCGGTTAAGCCGGTAGGCCGCGACTTCCTTGCGCGGGATGGTTCGCAAGTCGGTCTGCGCCGGCTTGAAAGCCGCGCGCGAGCCATCGGCGAGTTCGACCCGGAAGGACAGTGTCGCCCCCCCTTTGTTGAGCTTCATACCCAGGATGGCCTGCGAGCGCACCCGCGCCAGCAGCATCTCGTCGGACATGCCTAGAAAGGTCCCGCCCGGCTCCTCGAAGATGGCAGGGTTGGGCGGCCGCGACAGCTCGCCACGCGGCAAGAGAGCGGCCGGACCTTCCCGGCCCATCTCTCCGCGACCGCGCACCTCGCCGGCCCTGTCCCGTCCACGCTCGCTGAGGAAACGCACCGAGGCTCGGGTAGCCCAGGTGGCACCGGCGAGAACACTCGCCAGCACCAGGGCTTCGGCTGCCACATATCGCCCGAGTCGCACCAGTCAATTTTAGTGCCTGATGCTCGCCAGCACAAACAAGGCGCCGTCAGTTGTCTTAGTTGTCCAGGGCCTGCTCAATGGCCGCGTCGATCTCCGCGCGGCGCCTTTGCCCGACCATGACTCGGCGAATGACTCCGTCGCGGCCAATGATGACCAAGTGAGGCAGCGAAACCACCCGGTACAGGCCGCCGACTTCCTGATCGTCGAGGAGATTCGGGTAGGGCGCAGGGTTCTGGTGCAGGAATGCCTCGATGTCGGATTTGTCGACCATGGAGCCTTCGGAGCTGATGCCCAGAAACTCCACGCCCTGTGCTCGGCGCGCCTGATAGATGTCGTGCAGGGTGGGCGCAAGCGCGATGCAGGGTGGACACCAACGGGCCCAGAAATCAAGGAGCACGACCTTGCCGCGCAGCTCGGCCAGGGCCACGCTGCCAGGCGTTCCGTCGATGCGCGCAAGCACGAAAGCGGGCGCGGGAACTCCACGGCCGACCGGCGAAACGGCGTCGCGGTTGTGACTGAGCCAGACGATGTTCAGAACAAGGGCACCGGCCAGCACGCTGCCCACGATGGTCGCAGCCCCTCGGACGCGCTGGGACGGCTCTGCCGCTTCGGGCGCTGCTGGGCCCGGCTCGGACGCAGCGGCGGTTTGAGCTCGGGAAGGACGGCTGCGTGCCAGCCGAACCCCGAGGACAAGAATGGCGAGCGCCCAGACGGGCGCGATGAGTTGAATGGTCAAGGCCGCAATCCTGGCCGCGGCCACGAAAGCAACGTGCGAAACGACCAACTCGGCCGTGCCCGAAAGCAGCAGATAGGGAATGGCACAGGCTGCGCCCAACTCGATGTCGAGCCCCGGATCGCGACGGCCCCGCCCAGCCAACACGCTGATGGCAACTCCAGCCGCCAGCGCGACAAGCATGGCCGGCCGCAGATCCTGTCCCAGGATGCCGAAAACTTGCGCCAGGGTTCCCGCGACTGAAGCCTCGCGCACCATGAGGACCGCACGCACCAGCGCCGGCAGATGAAAGCACACAACGCCAAGCAGCAAGACCGCTAAAGCATCGCCCACCCCGCCCCGCTCGCGCGCTTGAATGTCGGCCAAAGCGCGGCCTGGCGCCACCAGCAGCGTGCCCACGCGGACCAAGAAAGTCGGCCGGGACTGGACTTGACTGTCGTTCATCAGCTAGTCGTGACTTTCCCGTTGCTGGAGCAGTTTCTTGGCCGCGGTGGCCAGGGCGCCTGGGATATTCTTGGAACGTGAGATGTTGCGCAGATCGCCCGGATGCAAGTACGCCAAGAAGCGCAGCGACGATCCGAGCGGGCACTTGGGGTTGCCCACCAAGGCCAGCTTCACGCTGTAATTCTTGCTGCAGTCTCGGCTGTTGGCGATGTAGCGAATCACGTCGTCGCATACGTTGGTGCTGCCCGCAAACCGCTGAATCTCTATTTCGGTGATTTGCGGCGAGCGAATCACGGTCATGGCCACCAGCTTGTTGGCGTCGCGGATCAGCATCTTGCGGCAGTAGGCGTTGCCGACTGTGGCAAGCCGGATCTTCTCGAAAATCTTGAGCTGGTCGAACTTGATGAAAGACATGCCACCGGGTCGCTGTTTCTCCTCGGACGGCGGTTTCTCTTGCAACAGCTCCTCGCTCTGCCCGGGCGCCTCGTCGGTGGCGGAGGCCGTCTCGGCCGCAGTCAGCGCGGCCTGGAAGCGACCGTCGCTGACGGCCGCGTCCGTGGCCTCGGGGTCGTGTCTGATCGCGCTCGCAATTTCGTCAAACGCGGGGATGCCTTCCAGACGCACACCATTGCGCGCGCACAACTCCACCGCCCGATTGACCGACGACATGCGGGCCCGCTTGTTGAAGAACAGCGCCTCCACGATGGCCGGGCAGCGCAACAGGCGCACCTCGTTCTGCGAAACGATCTCGAGCAAACTCTCGTCGAGACGGCTGGCCAGCATGAGGAAGGTTTCGTCGGCGGTGGCCGGGTTGTAGAGGATCCTCTCCAGGGCCGCCGTGCGGCGGTCAGGCAGCCGCGCGGCAAAGAAGTGCAGCAAGGGCGCAGGCAGGGACTCGCCCAGCGGCGGGTTGATAATGTTGTCGGGAAAACTGGCCGGCGCAGCCTCGGCGGCGGTCCGCACCGCCGGCTCGGTGTCGAAGGACAGTTGGTAGATGACCACCAGCAACTCGGCTGGCCGCACCGGCGCCATGCCCCGCACCGCCATCAGCTTGGCCGGGGTGGCGCCACCCACCAGCTTGGCCACGGCTGGCGAGAGATCGGCCGCAGGAAGCGGCTGGAGCAGCTGGGTTCCCGATTCGCTAGGCATGGTTGCGCTCGAACAGGATGCGCAATCCGCGCAGGGTGAGGAGTTCGTCACACTCCTCTATGGTGGACGACTCACGCGCCACCAAGGCGGCGAGTCCGCCGGTGGCGACCACCTTGGGCGCGTAGTTCATCTCGGCACGGATCCGGTTGACCAGGGCGTCCACCATTCCCGCGTAGCCAAAGACCAGGCCGGCCTGGATGCTGGCCACCGTGTTGGTTCCCACCACGTGTTTGGGCCTGGCGATCTCCACCCGCGGAAGACGGGCGGTCGACCGATAGAGCGCATCGGCCGAAACCATGAGCCCGGGGGTGATGACGCCACCGGCGTACTCTCCGCGTGCCGTGATCACATCGAATGTGGTGGCCGTGCCGAAGTCGACCACGATGGCCCCTTGCGACCACTGCGCATACGCGGCCACGGCGTTGACGATGCGATCCGCACCCAAATCGCGCGGGTTCTCGTAGAGCACAGCCATCCCGGTCTTCATCCCCGGCCCCACCACCAACGCGGTCATCCCGAAGTAGCGCGCAAAGAGCCTTTCCAAAGGCGCCGTGGCAGGAGGGACGACCGACGATATAATGGCCCCCGTGACCTGCTGCATAGTCAGTCCCCGCAGCGTCAGCAGCCCTGACAGGGTTGCTGCGTATTCGTCTGCCGTGCGTTCGACCCGCGTTTCCATGCGCCAGTCGAAACGTAGGGTCTCGCCCTCGAACAAGCCGAAGGCCGTATGGGTGTTTCCAATATCAACCGCGAGTAGCATGGGGGCTGGATGATTGTATCTGTATCTGCGCGCCGGTGCATGCCCGAGCGGGACTTCCCGGACACGGCCCTTTGGACTGGACGGGAGCCCACTTGAAACGAACAAGGCCGTCGGCTGATCTCCCGGGCGCGATTGCGGCGGGAGGGGGCTCGCGTTGGCGGCCCCGTTTCCCCTCGGGAATCGCCATGCTGGCCGTGGTGGCCGGTGCGATCTTCGCCGGGTGCTGGCTGATCGATGCCTACTGGTTGGGTGCGCGGAGCGGCCCGGCCCTGCACCTGGGCCCGCTGCAGCTCCTGCTCGACCTCGATGCCGGCACCCTGCAGAACGAACTCGGCGCCCTGGCTCAGATAATCGTGGCGGTCTTGGGCATTGCCATCACCGTGGTATCCATCGTGGTCCAACTAGCCGCGACCCGCTACACGCCCCGCATTGCGGACATGTTTTTCCGCGACAAAACCAACCTGGCCATCATGGGTTTCTTCGTGGTGGCGTGTCTTAACGCGGTCTGGGTCACGCTCTCGGTCTCCGCCAACTACGTCCCGCGCATCACCATCGTGGTGACCCTGGCTATGACCAGCGCCAGCCTGCTCCTGCTCATTCCCTACTTCGCTTACGTGTTCGACTTCCTCGACCCCGGCAAGGTGATCGTGCGCATCGGCCAGACTGTCCTCGATGCTGCCGTGGGTCGACGCCTGGGCCGCAAGGCCAAACATGATCTGGCCGCCCGCCAGGCCATCAGCGTCGCAGCCATGGAGCATCTTTCCGACGTGGCGGTAAACGCCGTGGCTCAGAAGGACAAGATCCTCGCCTCGCACGCGACCGCGGCCCTGCGCGAGGCCGTGGTTCGCTACCAGCCGCACAAGGCAAGCCTGCCCGTTGAGTGGTTTGCCGTGGGCGCCCGCATTCGCAGCAACCCTGACTTCATCGCGATGGAGCCCGAGTCTCTGCACGAACTTGAACGCCAACAGCTTTGGTTCGAATGGAAGGTCATGCGCCATCTGCGCAGCGTTTTTTCCGAGTCGCTCAACCATCTTCCCGAGATGGCCCACGTGGTGGCCATCGAATCCCGCTACGTCGGTGAGGCGGCCCTGCGGCGGGATGACCGCGCCGTGGTGGCAGTGGTGGTCAAGTACTTCAATACCTACCTGCGCGGGGCGCTCAACGGCCACGACGTCCGCGCTTGCTACAACATTTTGAACCAGTACCGCCTGCTGGCTGAACTTCTGCTCCGGCAAGGCTGGTCCGACCTAGCGCTGACGATTGCGCAGCACTTTGCCTACTACGGCCAAGTTGCCCGCGGCGCCGGTATGGGATTCGTCACCGAAACCTCTGCCCACGATCTGGCCGCGCTGTGCGAGCGCGCCTTTGAGCTGTCTTCGCCAGCCCATGACGCCATGCTTGGGGTCTTCCTTGAAGTCGACAGAGAGCCCGAGACCAAGACCGACGAGAAAACTTTGCGCGGCGTGCGCAAGGCTCAAGTCAAGCTGGCCACCTACTATTTGGTCCACGGGGCCGATGCCAATGCGCAACGCATCTGCGACGACATGCGCGCGGAGAGTCCCGAGCGCCTCAATTCCATCCGCAGCGAAATGTTGCGCATCCACGCCAAGGACTTCTGGGAAGTCACGGATCGCGGCGTAAACTTCGACTATCTGGACGATTCCCGTAGGGAAAAGCTCGACCAGTTCTTCGACGGTCTAAGTTTGAGGTAGACTAGAGGTTTGCAGATGAAACGCCAATGACGCCTGACCTGGGCCCTTCCGTCGAGGATTCTATCGAGGACGCTGGTTCTTCAAGCCAGCAGCGATTCGGGTTCACGCTGAGTACGGAAAGCCCGCGCATCCTGGTCGTCGATGACGAGCGCGTGATTCGCGAGATGCTCTCGGATTTTCTGGGTCTGGAGGGCTATGTCGTCCGCACCGTGGAAGACGGCGTGCAGGCCCTGGACGAGCTGCAGCGGCGCAGCTACAACCTGGTCATCTCAGATCTGAAGATGCCCAATATGAACGGCCTCGAGCTGATCGAGAAGATCACCGAGCTGGGCATTCCGGTCCTGACCGTCATCATGACGGGTTTCGGTACGGTTGAAACCGCCATCGAAGCCATGAAGCACGGGGCCTACGACTATGTGCTGAAGCCCTTCCGCGTCGAGGAAGTCGTCCACACCGTGCAGCGCGGGCTCGACCGCCAGCGCCTGCAGCACGAGAACCTGCGCCTCAAGGACGCCCTGTCCATCTACAAGATCAGTGAGGCGATCGCGACCTCTCTCTCGGTCGAGCGGGTGCTCGACCTGGTTCTCGAATCCGTGCTTGATGCGGTCAACGCCGACGTGGCCAATCTGCTACTGGAGAAACCCCAGCCCGACCGCCGCCCCGGTGATCCGCCAGGTCCCTTCATCGAGCACGCACGCAAGGTTTCGTCGCGCTTCGGCCCCAGCGACTCGGCGCCGCCCCTCAACTTCGCCGAGGTCTTACCCCTGTTTCATGAAGATAAGCCCCTGCTGGCACATGGCGCCCGCGCTCACCGATTCTTGCTTGGCCCGCCGGAGAAGCGTCTGGTCAGTTTCTGCTCGATTCCGCTCAAGCTCAAGGGCCGCATCATCGGCATGCTGAGCGCGTACAGCTACAGCAAGGGCGCCAAGTTCAGCGAAGGCCAGCGCAAGATGCTCTACGTGCTGGGCAGCCGCGCCGCCGTCTCCATCGAGAACGCGCGCCTGTACGAGAGCCTAGTCGACACCAACAAGGATCTCAGCCTGGCCAACGTCTCGCTGGAGGAGAATTTCCGTCAGACCATCATCGGCTTTGCCCACGCCCTGGAAGAGTCCGATCGCTACACCCGCGGCCATTCCGAACGCGTGTCCACCTACGCGCGCCTCATCGCCATGGGTATGCGCATGCCCGAGCCGCAGATCGAAACCATCGTGAAGGTTGGCCTGCTGCACGACGTGGGCAAGATCGGCATCCGCAACGATCGGCTGAACAAGCCCGGCAAGCTTACCCCGGAAGAGCTTGCCATGTTCCGCTCGCACCCGGCCAAGGGCAAGCGCATCCTCGAGCCCATCCCCTTCATGCGGGACATCGTGCCTGGCTGCTATTGCCATCACGAGGCCTGGGACGGCTCTGGCTACCCCCAGGGCCTGCGCGCAGACGGAATCCCGCTCATCGGCCGCATCGTTGCTGTAGCCGACGCCTACGACGCCATGACCACCGACCGCGCCTACCGCCAGGCCCTGCCGCATGTCATCGCCTGCGGCGAGCTAGAGCGCTGTAGCGGCACCCAGTTCGACCCCGAGATAGTCCGCGTCTTCTTGATGCACATCGAGGAACACCGGAAGCTCGAGCTGGTGGCCAGCCACGTGATCCCGCGCTGATTCCAGCACTGCCTGAGCCCGGCACCACCGCAAGCGGAGCCTTTGCTGCGTGATGCTCGTACAGAGCAAACGCCGACTGCCTTTTCCACCCGGCTCGCCCCAAATAGAAACCGCCCGGGAATCGGCTTGCGGCCGACGCCCGGGCGGCTTTGAACTACTCTATCCCCTCAGCTACGGATTCCCCACCCCTGTCAGGTTCACCGTCACGCTGTCACCGGGCGTACCGCCCACCGTCAGGGAGGCCGTCTTCGCCGTGGTGCTCGAGCTCGACGGCGAGAACCGTACTGTCACGGTGCACGTGCTGCCCGCCGCTGGGGACTGCGCCACATTGGTCCCTGTGCAGGTATCATTTACGATCCTGAACTCACCCGCATTTGTCCCCCCCAGGCCTGCCGCCAACAGCCCTGTTTGCGGACCCGCATTCGTGAAGGTGAAGGTCTCTGATTCGAACTTCGTCTCCGCTATGCTTGCCGCTGGATAGGCGCAGGACGCCAAGGTCGTTCCGCTTGCTGCTGTGAAGACACAGCCGACAGCCGGAGACAATGCGAGCGTATCATGGCTAGAATCTGCGGCCGTCTCCGCGGTGAGGCTGAGAGCCGCAATTGCTGTTCCATTCAACGTGACCGGCACCTTGACGAGCACCGGCGGGACATCGGACGTGTAGTACTCCACCGTGATGGTTCCCGACTTTGCAGCGGACGCAAGTGCCTGTGGCGTGAAGGTAGCAAAGATGTTGCAATTACTTGCACTACTCGTGAGCCCGTTGGTCAAGAAGGCCGAGTTGCCACAATCGGTAGCAGCCGGCGTGCTGCCAACCGCGCTTACCGCGAAGTCAGGGTCATCAACCGAGAAGCTGAGCGGTCCGGTTGCCAAACCACTGGCCACGTTCGCCAAGTTGATCGGGAACGCGGACGTCTTCACTCCGACCGGTTGATTGCCGAAGTCGTGCGCCGTTGGGCTCGGCGTGATCTTGGCCGCCAACACTCCTGTCCACGTCGCCGTCACCGCAACGGTCTCGGTTGTGCTAGCAAGAGCCGTCGCCACTGTGGCCGTGGCAGAGCCTGAGCCCAGGGCCGTCGGTTTCACGCTGAGCACCAAGTTGCAAGACTGGTTCACAGCAAGCGTCCCGGTGCAGGTTGTGTCAGGCGAGACCACCACCAGTTGAGGATCGCTGCTAGTCGCAGCGACGACTGCGCCGGTAATCGTATCGCCGGTATTGGTCACCACCACGGTCATCGTCGCGGAAGCCTGACTCTCAATCACCTGTCCGAATACCACGGTGCTTGGCACGGCAGTCAGCACTGCGGGTCCCAGCTTACGCGCAAACAACGTCATGGGGCTTGAGAGCGCCGGGGTGCTGTTGGAAACCGTGACGCTCACCGAACGCGTTCCAGCCGGATGGGTGGTCGCCGCGACAGTCGCGGGCGTCCACTTCACACCAAAGACACAGCAGTCTCCGGCACTCAGCGCTGTCACTGTCCCGCCAGTGATGAAGCTGCATCCATTGCTTACCGAGGGGAGGTCGGCCTTGGTGAATTCTGTATCCACACTGCTGAGAGAAGGCGTCAGCGCTGTGAACGCAACAACTGGAGTCCCGCCGAAGGTGAAGGTCGCTCCGCCAACCGGATTGCAGATCTGGAGCGTTGCCGTGCTGCCAGAGGTGCCGTAGTCGTAGGGCGCCTTCCCGCTGGACAACTCGACGATGTAGGGCGTCGTGGATGATTTGGCGCCGGAAATAACCCCAGAGATCACGCCGGCAGTACCAGGGCTTGCGCTCGCGATCAGCTCCTCACTCACGCTTGCAGCGGTGGCCGCGGTTGGACTAAACGCCAGCACCAGGTCGCAGGTTTGACCCGGCGCCAGCACAGTGCCACTCGCGCCACTGACACAGGTCGTCCCGGTGTAAGTGAAATCCCCCGCGGGCACGTGCAAGACAGTCCCCCCCGGAGCATCGTAGAGGCCAAACGTCAACGGGCCAGAGCTGAAGCCACCATAGTTCTTCAGCGTGTAGGTGACCGTCGCCGACGTGCCATTGACCTTCACCGTACCGAGGTTACGGTCGACATTGGTCGCAGTCACGAATTTGACGTCCGCATTGGCCGCAGTCGTGCCAGTGACCACGGTGGATGCGGTCTGACTGGTGCCAGTCACAGTGGCCGTCATGGTCGCCGACTCGGTCTGGGACTGATCGGGAGTCGTAAGACTCGTGATGTTCATCATTACGTCAACCGTACAAGTGGCAGTCGCGCTACCCGCTGCCCCAATCCCGCCCACGCACGTGTTACTCAGGGTCGTGAAATGCGTGGTGGTGGCCTTGGTGACGACATCCTTGAAGCCGAAGGACAGACCGCTTGCAGGAATCGCCTGACCTAGGTTCGTGATGGTGAGGGTCTTGGTGGGCTGCGGGTTGCTTCCGCCAGCCAAACCCGAGGGAGCAGCCGGAGTGCTGATGGTCACGGGATTCGGGCTGATCGTGATCTGGCTTGTCGCAGTCCCTTGCAGGGTCAACTTCGGACTGCCGGCGTTGGTGCTGGCGATAGTCAGCGTGTCAATTCGGCCGCCCACACCCAGAGTCCCCGTCGGCTCGAACCAGATATTCAAGGTGCAGCTACCGTTGGGGGCCAACGCGACACCGGTAACAGAGGTAGCAGTCGGCGTTCCCGTCAGACATGTGCCCTGTGCCTGGGTTCCTGGCGGGAGCAAGCTGAACTCGCTGCCGGACGGCAGGGTGAAGGTCAACGCTGAGGTTCCGAGGCCCCCCGAGTTGCTCACCGTGACCGCCACTGGTGCGCTGATGCCAGTGATCGCAGTCTGGCCAAATTCACCACCTAGGCTTGCTTTCAGATTCGGCCCGCTTGTCACTGTCCCTGACAGGGTCGCCGTGTCGCTCTGTTTCACCCCAGAAACCGTAGCACTGGCCGTAATCGTCGCGGTCAGAGATGTTGCGGTCTCGGAGGCCGGAACGTCGAGGATCAGTGTGATCGGCTTACAGCTGGGAGTCCCGCCGATGGCGGCCGGGATTGTGGCGCCAGAAACTTCGTCATCCGTGACCACAAAGTCGGCTTGATTTGTTCCGGTCTTGGTGAAGCTCGCCCCGGTGGCGGGGCTCGCCGCGGAATTGCAAACTTGCAATGTCATCGGGACGGTACCAACCGTCCCCAGCGCAACAGCCGAGAAGGTCAAAGCAGACGGGGTGATGTAGATCGGCCCAGTCCCATTGCCCTTGATGGTCGCGGCATCCGTGGTTCCATCGCCTGCGGTAGCCGTCAAGGTGCCAGTCTTGGCGCCCGTGGTCTGCGGCGTGAAGTCCATGACCGCAACACAGAACGGCACAGTGTTCGACACTTTCACACTCGTGGATGGAGCCGCCAGATTGCACGGCGGAACCCCCCCGGTGATGGTGTCACCATCCCAGGTGGTAAGACTTCCACCTTCCTGGGCGAAGTCACCCGGCGTCCCGAAGGCTCCGGTGACAGCCAGGTTGCCCACCTGACCGCGCACAAATACGGCCAGGTATATCTTCTGCGGCGGGATCTGGTTCTTCGAGTTCAGGCCCACGGAGAGTGAACCAAAGTTGAAGTTCCCAGCTGCCACCAAGTCAGCCACCATCGTCGAGGTGAACTCCTGGATCTCGACGACACCCAGGCCAGTTCCACTCAGGTTGAGGTTGCCGGCGCCGCCATTGGCACCCGCCACGGTGATGGTTCCGGTGCGCGCCCCCTTGACCGTGGGCTTGAACACCAAAGAGAGCGTGCATGATAGGCCCGGGGCCAGAGATGCGGCGCAATTGTTCGTCGTGATGGCGAAGTCTCCGGTCGCAGACGCGGTAAGCGCCCCAGTTCCTTGCGAGCTAGCGGAGTCGTTCTTGGCCACGCAAGTGGTGGTGGAGGTCTGGCCGACAACGACACCGTCAGTAAACTTACCAGAGTTATCGCAGGTGACCCCGAGACCCGGCCGGGTGAGGGCGGAACCGACGATGGTGTGGGGCGTCGATGACACGGTCCCGTCGGTCGCAGTGATGGTGGCCGAAGCATTCCCCGCGACAGTCGGCGAGAAGGTCACAACGACCTGACAAGTTGCGTTCGGCGCAAGAGCTGCGGCGCAGGTGGTGGTGTAGGTGAATTGGGCCGCGCCACCAACGCTGGAGGTGCTGTCGTTCTTCACCACCGAGAGCACGCCCGAGGCGGTCCCGCCGCTGTTGGTCACCGTGAAGGTCTGTGGCTGACTGGAGAGACCCACGCCAAGGGTTGAGAAGTCCAGGGTAGGCGGCGTCAGGCTGAGGGCCGCGCCAGCCGTCACGGCAACGCCAGTCGCCGAGATCTGAAGCGTCCCGATCATCGTCCCGTCGGATGCGGTCAGCACGGTGGTCTTCGCGCCAGCGGACGCAGGCGTGAACGCCACGGTGAAGGTGCAGGTCTTTCCAGCCGCCAGCGGGAGGCCGGTGCATAGATCGCTGCCAATCACGAATTGCGCGTCAGCCGCGGAAATCTTCAATGCGGCGGAATTCGTGCCGCCGTTATTGGTGACCGTATAGGTCGAGGCCGTGCCAGCCTGTCCGACCGTTACACTGTTCAGAGTGGCTGCCCCGCTGATCGACAGGGCGGCAGCGGCGGCACCGGTTCCGTTCAGAACCGCTGTCGCGGGCGTCGATCCCGCCGTGGCATCGGTCACGGTGAGAGAAGCCGTCACGGAGCCAGCCGCAATCGGCTTGAAGACAACCGTAACCGTGCAATTTGCACCACCGGCGACAGAGGCGCCGCACCCGTTGTCGGTGATCGCAAACTGGGCCGCGCCGGCGCCAGCAAGAGCCACCGTGAGGGCACCAGAGGGGGCCGTCCCGTTGTTCGTAGCCTTGAAGGTGATGGGCGAGCTGGTTGTTCCGACCACGGTCGCGAAGGCACCCGGGGTAGGATTGATGGCCAAGCTGGCAGGCGAAAGCACAGTCAGGTTGACCTGCAGCTGCTGGACCTTTCCACTGGAGCTGCAAGTGATGGTATCAGCGGCAGGGCCAGCCTTGGCACCCTTGAAGGTGAAGGCGTAGACGCATGGGGCGCTGGCCGCCACAGCCGCGGTGCAGGTCGTATCGGCAGTGTCCGCGGTCAAATCAGGGCCGCCAAAAATGCAAGAGAGATCTGTCAGGGCGCTGCTCGCCACCACGTTCACACTGACCGGGACCGCTTGGCCAAGCAGAGCCGTCAGCGGAACCGCCGATAGGGTAGCGGTGAAGGTACCCGGTACGGTCCCAACTCCGCTCAAAGTGATGGTGAACCCCGGAGCAACCGTGAGCACGCCGGGCGCGCCTCCCGTTCCGGCAGGGGAGAAGGCGACAGTGATCGTGCATGTCGCGTTCTTCGCAACCGATGCGCAGGTCGTGCCCTGCAGCACGAAGCCAAGGCCCGAAACCGAAGGGCTGAGCGCAACCGTCGGACCGAGGTTGGTCACAATAACCGTCTTCGTCGAGCTGGATCCTTGGTCCACGGAGCCGAAGTTGAGCGTGGCCTGATCGACTGTCAGGGAGCCCACCGCGAGCCCACCGTCCGGGGCGTTGACGGTCTGGCCTCCGTCCCCGGACTGTTTCGCATCGACTGATGGGTTGGAACTACTTCCACCGCAGCCGGCAATCGCCAGCATGCCGACCAGCCCCAAGCTAGCCGCCTGGAGCAACCGATCGAATCTCTTAGAACACGTCGTCATGTAATAGCCTCCGTCAATAACCCAAGTGTTGTTTCCGCAACGCGAGCGCATTGCAGCAGCGGGAGACAGTTTTGGGTCAGGTTGCTGTGGAATCAAGAAAAAAAGCGAAACAAGGGCGGATCGTTACCTCCTATGCGGCCCGTTTTGGACGGAAGTGTAGGCACAGGTGACACAACCTCGTAGACAATTCTTGCGCCTAGGGGAACAAACCAGGAACTTCATGTCGTCAATGTAGGACGCATTACGGGATTTCCGCGTGAATATGATGAAGAGAACACCGGCGAAGGCGATCGTGGTCACGAGGCGGTCGAAATTTCCTGTCCTCGATCCGCAAACACCGCCCTCGCCTCCACGCTGGGCGAAGCGCGGGGTGGCGGTGTCTCTGCGGTCGTGACTTGGTCCCCGTGACTTGGTAGTTTGCGCGGCCAGCGACATGGATAACATCGAAGGTCCCACGCCTCCCCCGGCCACTCCGCCTGCGGCTCCGCCGCCGGCCAACATCGGACTGCGCATCCCGGTGGCGATCGAGGAGGAAATGAAATCATCGTTCATGGACTACGCCATGAGCGTGATCGTGGCGCGCGCTCTGCCCGACGCGCGCGACGGACTCAAGCCGGTGCACCGACGGATCCTCTACACGCAGCACTTGATGAACAACCTGTGGAACCGGCCGTACATCAAGTGCGCGCGCGTGGTCGGGGATGTCCTGGGCAAGTTCCATCCCCACGGCGATTCCGCTTGCTACGACGCCCTGGTCCGGCTGGCGCAGGACTTTTCCATGCGCTACCCGCTCATCGACGGGCAAGGGAACTTCGGCTCGGTCGACGGCGATCCGGCGGCCGCCTACCGCTACACCGAATGCCGCATGGAAAAGATCGGCCAGGAACTGCTGGCCGACATTGACAAGCAGACCGTCGAGTTCCAACCCAACTACGACGACAAGGAAACCGAGCCCACGGTTCTGCCCACGCGGTTGCCCAATCTGCTGATCAACGGCGCCTCCGGCATCGCGGTGGGAATGGCCACCAACATTCCGCCGCACAACCTGCGCGAGATCGTGGACGCGACCATCGCGGTCATCCGTAACCCTGACATCGAAGTCGACGATCTTATCGAGATCGTTCCGGGGCCGGACTTTCCCACCGCCGGGATCATCTGCGGTCGCAACGGCATCCGCCAGGCCTACGAAACAGGCCGCGGCAGCATCCTGGTGCGGGCGCGAACCTCGGTGGAGGAACACCCGAAAAGCGGGCGCAAGTCCATCGTGGCCACCGAGATCCCGTACCAGGTCAATAAGGCCAAGCTCATCGAGAAAATCGCCGAGCTGGTGCGCGAGAAAAAGATCGACGGCATCTCCGACGTGCGCGACGAATCGGACCGCGAGGGTATGCGGGTCGTGGTGGATCTGAAGAAGGATGCCGTGCCCGAGGTGGTGTTGAACAACCTGTGGAAGATGACGCCTCTGCAGGAATCGTTCGGCATCAACTGTCTGGCTATCGTCGACGGACGGCCGCAGACGCTTTCGCTCAAGCAGGCTCTGCAACAATTCATCCAGCACCGGCGCGACGTGGTCACCCGACGCACGCAGTTCGACCTGCAGCAGGCCCAGGCGCGCATGCACATCCTGGAAGGCTTGAAGATTGCCGTCGACAACATCGACGCGGTCATCGACCTCATCCGGTCATCGAAGGACACCGAGACGGCCAAGGCGGGCCTGATGGGGACCTTCGACCTGTCGGCCATCCAGGCGCAGGAAATCCTCAACATGCGCCTGTCCAAGCTGACCGGGCTGGAGCGCGACAAGCTGCTGGCCGAGATCAAGGAAACCGCCGAGCTCATCGCGCGCCTGGAAGCCATCCTGGCCAGCGACACCGTGCTGGTCGGGGTCGTGGTGTCGGAACTCGAAGAAGTGAAGACGCTCTTTGGCGACGACCGGCGCACCGAAATCGTGGACATCGATGTCGACATCAACATCGAGGACATGATCGCCCAGGAGGATATGGTGGTGACGGTCACCCACGGCGGTTACGTCAAACGCAATCCCCAAGGGCAGTACCGGGCGCAGCGACGCGGTGGGCGCGGCATCACCGGCGCCAACACCCACGAGGAGGACTTCGTGTCCCAGCTCTTCGTGGCGTCGACCCACGACACCTTGCTGATGTTCACCAGCAAAGGGCGGGTCTACGCCCGCAAGATCTGGGAAATCCCGCAGGCGGGTCGAACCGCCAAGGGCAAAGCCTTCGTGAACCTGATTCCTTTGCAGGAAGGTGAACGGGTGGTGGCCTTGCAGCCGGTGCGCGAGTTCTCCGAGGGCGCCTTCGTGGTCATGGCCACCATGCGTGGCCTGATCAAGAAGACCTCGCTGCAGGCTTTTGCCAACATTCGCTCGTCGGGGATCATCGCGCTGACCATCCAGGACGACGACGCACTGGTCGGACTGCGCATCACCGAGGGCTCGGCCGATCTGCTGCTGGGCACACGCAACGGCTGGGCCATCCGCTTCCGCGAGGCCAACGTCCGGCCCATGGGCCGTGTGGCGCGCGGGGTGCGCGGCATTCGCTTGCGCGACAAAGACGACTTCGTCGTCGGCATGGCGGCTCTGCCGCCGGATCGGCCGGCCACCCTGCTCACGGTTTGTGAGCACGGCTTTGGCAAGCGCACCACCACGTCGGACTACCCGACCAAGAATCGCGGCGGCAAGGGCGTGATCACCATCAAGACCACAGAACGCAACGGCAAGGTCATCGGGTTGCGCCTGGTCACCGACGAGGACGATCTGATGCTGATCACCAGCGCGGGCAAGTTGATCCGCATGCCGGTGGACGGCATCCCCACCATCGGACGCAACACCCAGGGCGTGCGCCTGATTCGTCTGGAAGAAGCGGAAACCGTGGTGGCCATGGAACGCCTGGCCGAGATGGAAGAAGGCGAGCGCGAGGTTTCGCCCGAGGTGGCTGCGGCACGCGCCGAGGAGCAAACCCTGGCGGAAGAGGATCTGGGCGAAGAAGCGGCCGGCGAGGACGATGACGACGATGTGGATGACGAGGATGCCGGGGAGAGCAGCGATGACGGTGGCGACGAACCGAAGCTGAACTAGGGGACCGCATGCGAAAGACCACGGTTTCCGATGCGCTCTTCGAGCGCGCCCAGAATCTTTTCCCCGGCGGCGTGAACTCGCCTGTTCGCGCCTTCAAGGCGGTGGGCGGCACGCCTGTTTTTCTGGCGCGCGGCCAGGGCGCGCGGGTGTGGGACGCCGACGGGAACAGCTACCTGGATTTCTTGGGCTCATGGGGCCCGCTCATCCTGGGCCATGCCGATCCTGACGTGGTGGCTGCCATCGAGAGCACGGCTCGCCGCGGGACTTCCTTCGGCGCTTCGACCGAGCGCGAGGTCTTGCTGGGGGAAGCGATTCGCGCGGCCATGCCGTCGATGGAACGGATGCGCTTCGTGTCCTCGGGGACCGAGGCCACCATGTCGGCCCTGCGCGTAGCGCGCGGCTATACCGGCCGCAACCGGTTCATCAAGATTGACGGCGGCTACCACGGCCATGCCGATGCCCTTCTGGCCGCATCTGGATCAGGCGTGGCCACCCTGGGCCTGCCCGGTTCCGCGGGCGTCACTCCTGACGCCGTTCAGAACACCATCATTGTCCCTTTCAATGATGAGAAGGCCATGGAAGCGGCCTTCGCAGCTAACCAAGTCGCGGCGGTCATCATCGAACCAATCCCAGCGAATATGGGTCTGGTGACCCCCGGGCCAGGCTACCTGCGATCCGTCCGCCAGAAGTGTGATTCCCACAATGCGCTCTTGATCTTCGACGAGGTCATCTCGGGGTTCAGGGTCAGCCGCGGCGGTGCCCAAACGCTTTTCGGCGTGCGGCCAGACCTGACCTGTCTGGGCAAGATCGTTGGCGGCGGCCTACCCCTGGGCGTTTTCGGCGGACAAGCCAAGATCATGTCCGCGGTCGCGCCTGAAGGTCCCGTGTACCAGGCCGGCACGCTTTCCGGAAATCCGCTGGCCATGGCGGCCGGGCTGGCTGTCTTGCGCAAGCTGGACCAGGCCGCTTACGACCGACTCGATGCCCTTGGCCGGCGCCTCGAGTCCGGCCTCAAGGGCGTGCTGGCTGCCTCGGGCGTGGCCGCGCAATTCCATCGGGTTGGGTCCGCTTTCACTTTGTTCTTCTCTGCCGAACCGGTGACGGACTTTGCCTCGGCCAAACGCGCAGATATGGGACGCTACGCCCGCTTCTTCCATGAAATGCTCGACCGCGGCATCTACTTGCCGCCAGCCCAGCTTGAAGCCGGGTTCATCTCCCTGGCGCATCAGGATGACGACATCGACACGTTTGTCGCGGCCAGCCGAGAAGCTCTCGGCACGATTCGCTAGCTCCCTCTGGCGGTCGGTGCCTTTTTGCGGTAAGAGACGCGTCCCCCTGGGAGACAGATCAAACCATGCCACAGAAAAGCCCGCTTTCGCTCGTCAACGAAACCTTTGGCGCCAAGGACAAGCTGGTCGACAAGTTGGTCGCCATGCTTGATCGGGGCGAGGAACCCAAAGCGGAACTGCGCAAGCGTCTGCTGGCCGCAGCCAACCGGAGACTGCTCAACCTTCATCGCGTCGCCACGACGGTGAAGGAGAAGTTCGGCTCGCGCGACAAGCTGGTGTCCCAGGCCGCGGCGTTGCTCGGTCATAGCAAGGATAAGGATTTCGTGTCCCGACTCGACAATCAGTCGGACGCGCGCTTGCTCGACGTGGTCACCGTCGCCGAACGCAAGGCCAAGAAGGCAGCGGCGAAGCCGAAAGCCAAGTCCGCGACGTAGCTACTTGGCGTTCTGAATCTGGACATGCGCCGACCCTAGGTTGTCGGCGGAATCCCAAGCTCGCACGGTAATGATGTGCGGGCCAGTCGCAAGCGACGGCGGCAAGCGGATGGAGAAGGCTTCCGTCATCTCGTCGAGAATACCATCATCGGGCGAAGCCGGTCGCCAGTCGTTGCCATCGATGGAATATTCGATCTGCGAGATGACCGACGCCGCGTCGTGAACCCGGCCGGTCACGCGTGGCAACTGGGCCTGCAAGTCCACCACCGCGGGCCGCGTGTTGTCCACCAAGAATGACGGCGAATCAAAGGTGAAATCCAGGGCGCGGTCCTTGGGGGTCACCTTTTCGTCTGAGGCCCATACGCGGATCAAGTAGTGGCCGTCGGGAACCGCGTCCGTGTTCCAGTCGTATTCGGGCTTGCTCAGCGGATCTGGCCCGCCCAAGGGCTGCCAGACCGGTTGCCGTTCCTGCCGGAACCACAGCCGATAGATGAGTTCGTCGTTGTCGGGGTTCTCGACCTTCCAGCGCAGCTTGAGCACCGACGAGTGTGAGCGCGTGCCCGCAGGTAGGGTGGCCAGACTGCCCGCCGCTCCGCCCGCACCCGATGCGGCGGGTGCTGCGGCCGCATCAGCAAGATAGACTTCGGTGACGCGAGCGCGCTGGTTGTGCGGCACATAGTATGCGAGCACCTCGCGCAGCGCGGACGACGGGGTGGGAAGCCCGACCCGGTATTGAAGATAGCGCGCCGGCGCGCCTCCCACCTTGCCCTGCCCTTGCTGGTCGTGGTGGCTGAGCGATTCCAGTTTGGCCCAGTCGCTCCAGGCCTTGTCGGGCTTGGCCGTGTTGCCGACGCGGGTTTCGAAAACCAAGTCGGCGGATCCGGTCCAACGCAAGAATCCCCACCGCGCGAGGCCGTCAGCGTCGAGAACCTTGGAGAGATACGACGCTTCGCTGGCCGAAGCGGGACGCACGCGAAAAATGGCACCAACATCGCCGGTTCCCACCAGGAAGCCTTCATGCGTGGACACCAGCGCCAGGGCCTGCCGCTCGGGCAAATCGATGGCCAGGGCAACCGTGCGGTCAGGAAAGATGCGATAGATCTTTCCCTGAGTTCCCGAGGCTGCGTAGACCTGGCTATTCGGCCCTATCAACAAAGCCGTGAAATATCCATCGGCAAGGGCCAGCACCTGCTCGATGCGACCGTCATCGTCCAGGCGATAAACAGCGGCGTGGGCCTTGACTTGGTCGGCTCGCGGCTGAGCCCCGGAAACCGGGGCTGGCCCCGGCGAAATCTTAGTTCCCTTGCCCGGCTGGGCGCCCGGCACAGACGCGGCCGCGTCGCCAGGACGCTCGAAGGCATTGACAGCGAGATAGGTGGCGTCTGCCACCCGTGCGATAGCGCGAATCTCATTGGCCTCGAAGTCGTGCAAGGCTTCAGCGCGGCCGTCGGGGTGGACGCGATAGAGAATGGCTCGATCCGCGGTGCCGGCCAGAAGAGCGCCTTTTTCCCCCCAGGCCAGGGCCATCACATGCTTGTCGCCGGAATCCCACAAGAGTCGTTCTTTGCCCTTGGCGTCGATGACGAAGACCTGCCCTGGAATCCCGGTGGCGGCGAAGGTTCTAGGGGCCTTGGCGTCCGAGAGCAGCGCCCACACATGTTCCGCCGGCAACTTGGCGAACGTCCGTGAGTTGCCGGTCTTGCCGTCGACGGCAAAGACGCGACCGCCTGGGGTGGAACCAGCCAGCAGGGTCGCGTCGGATCGGGCGGTGAGCGCCGTGACCCAGGGTGCGTCGATTTCTGCCAGTTTCTTTGCCTCGCCGGCCCCGGGATCAACTGGCACGGCATAGATTCGCCCCTGGTCGCCGGTGCCAAAATAGGCCGTGCGGCCGTCAGGGGACAGGGCCACGCACCAGACAAAGGCCGCGTCGAGCGCCAGGCGCGTCGCTTTCATGCCCGGGATCACTTCGCCGTTGGGCAGCACCATGCTGGACGTGGCCTCGCCCTCCTCGAAATCCTTGGCCGTGGCCTGACGAAAAAAGCGCGTGGTCGTCGCCAGGGCGGCGGTCGCGACCAGCAATCCAGCGGCTGCGAAAATCCAGGGAAGGCGCAGTTTCATCGAGGGAGATAGTATTACCGCCTTGGGGATGTTGGTGGTCTTTCAAAGCGCAATTCTGGGCAATTCACTTGGGAACCCTGGAAGGGTTCCCAAACCCTCCCGCGAATGGTGCGCCGCCGGCTAAGCCGGCGGGCTCCCCACGCGATTCTCGCCAACCGGCGATCCCTGCGGCACAATCGGGCCGTGTTGCCGACTCCGTCCGCTTCGCCACCCAAGACCGTTTGGGCCGTGCTCGATGTCTTGCGCTGGACCACGGCCCATTTTGAAAAGCACGGCGTCGCTTCGGCGCGGCTGGACGCGGAGTTGCTGGCGGCCCACGCCTTCGGGATGTCGCGCATCGAGCTCTACGCGCACTTCGACCGGCCCCTGGCCGCAGCGGAGCTGGCCAGCTACCGCGAGCTGGTCTCGCGACGCCTGGCGGGCCAGTCGGTCGCGTATCTGGTCGGCCACAAGGAATTCTGGAGTCTGGACCTGCTGGTCGACCCGCGCGTGCTGGTTCCCCGGCCCGATAGCGAAACTTTGGTTGAAGAGGCGCTCGATCGCTTGGCCGGGCCGGGCACTGGCCTGCGCATCGCGGACGTGGGCACCGGGTCAGGCGCGTTGGCACTGGCGCTGGCCAAGGAACGGCCAGAGGCGCAAGTCTTTGCGACTGACATTTCGCCCGAGGCTCTGGCTGTAGCGCGCGCCAATGCCGAGCGCTTGAGTCTGACCGTCACATTTCTGGAAGGTGATCTCGTTCAGCCACTCGTGCCGCTGGATCGTTTCGATCTGATCGTGACCAACCTCCCTTACATCCCGAGCGCCGAGATCGACGGACTTGCCGCCGACGTGCGCAGCGAACCGCGCCTGGCGCTCGACGGCGGAGTGGACGGACTTACGCTGGTGCGCAGGCTGGTGACCGGAGCGCCGGAATTGCTGCAGCCGGGAGGTTGCCTGGCCCTGGAAGTCGGTGCGGGCCAGGCCAGCTCTGTCGAGGAACTCCTGGGCGCGACGGGGTTTGCCGGTGTTCGTTGCCGTCGCGACTTGGCTGGAATCGAACGGGTGGTGTCAGGCTTGAAAGGAACTTCATCGTGAACATCCGACTGGCTCTGCTGGGGTTGGCGCTGGCCGGATGCTTCTCGGCTGCACAACGACGCGAAGACGATCTCATGCGAGATGTCCGCATGTTCAACGACGACCTGCGCTGGGCGCGCTGGGATTCGATGGGGGTTTCTATGCCAGCCGAGGACAAGCGGCTGTTGCTCGAACGCGTGGATCTGATGGGCAACGACCTCGTGATGTGTGACTACGAAGTGAAGAGCGTCCACTTCGACACCGGTTCGTCGGGGGCGAGCGTGACTGTCGCAATCGAGTGGTATCTCAAGAACGACCCCAGCCTGCGCAAGTCCACCCTCGAGCAGAAATGGGAAAGCCGCAACGGACGCTGGATAATGACCAAACAGCGGCGTTCTCATGGCGATCGCTTTCCGCTGGTGACCGAGCCGGTCGCGAAACCAACGCCAACCGCTGGCGTCCCTGCCAACCCTTGACCAACGGACAGACTTGGTCCCCGGCGATCCGGCCATTCCTGCCGCACACGCTCCGATCACTCCGCGCGTCACAAACTGAATCCAGGTCCGGCCCGAAAACGCGAGCGCTACAATCCTTCTCAAACCAAGGTCATACTCAGCAGCATGACAGGCCGACACATCAGCGCGGTGGCCGGGATGCTTCTCGGGGGGATCGGCTGCATGAAGGCCGACCGGCTGGTGGCAGTCCAGAACGATGTGGTCGAGATGGATGGGGGCGAGGACGCCGCATGGGGACGGGGTCCCTTTTCTGCGCCGACGGTGGTTACGCTCTTTCCCAACAACACAACCGACATCCACGGTACCTCGCTCACCCAAGATGAATTGGAGATCTACTTTTCGTGTGCAAGGCAGGGTGAGGCCACCTTCCACATCTGGCGGAGCACGCGGAGCGCGAAGGATGCGCTATGGGCCACGGCCACGATGGTCAACGAAATCACGGGCATTGGCAACGACCACGATCCAGACGTGTCCCCTGACGGCCTGACCCTCTACTTCGCGAGTGACCGAGGCGGCGAGGGATACCAACTCTATGTCTCGCGGCGGGACACCAAGGGGCAGCAGTGGGGTTCCCCTGCCCTCGTGGAAGGGCAGGGGCTCAGCTCCTCCACTCTGGACGTCAGGGGACCCAGCGTAGATCCCAACGAGCTTTTCATGACTTTTTGCTCGACTCCGCGGGGCACAGAGAACTTCAAACTCTACTCCGCATCCCGTACCGACCCGCTGGCAGCCTGGGAAAACGTCCAGGAGCTTTCGGACATCAACTCAAGCGTCGCAGACTCGGATCCTGCGCTCTTCCATGATTCGCTCTCCATCATCTGGAGCACTCGAGCCCCCAGCAACAAATCGTGGGATCTCGTCGAAGTCAGCCGTTCCGACCCGTCCACACTCTTTTCCGGTACGCCAACTCGCCTAGACTCTCTCAATACGAACTACTCGGAGCGCTATCCCTGGGTGTCGCAAGACGGAACCCATATCTTGTTCAGCAGGGAGGCAGAGGGTGGCCCCGGTGTCATCTATGAAGCATGGCGGTGAAGTTGAACTGAGCACCGATAGGTTGACAACCCCTCACATTTCGGAGCTACAATTGGGCATGACCTTCGCGGGAAGAGCAGCTCGTCTAGCCGGCCCCGCCCAGGTGCAATCGTGCGGCGGGAATGCGGCTGACCTGACCGCATTGGCGTTGATCGCGCGGACCCACGACCCAGCGGCCATGCGCGCCTTCCTGGAGGCCATCGCACCGTATGTGCGCAACGTCTGTCGGGGCGTCTTGGGCGCTGGCCACACCGACCTGGAAGATACCGTCCAGGAATGCTTGATCGACATTCTGCGCGCCCTTCCCAAATACCGCGTCGAGGGCGCGATCGTGCACTACACGAACCGCATCGCCCTGCGGGCATCGATCGCTGCGCGCAAGCGAGCCCGCAGTCGAGAGCAGCGGCAGAACGCGCTCGCTGAGCAGGCCCCGGTGCAGAACTTCGCCGCAAGCGACGACGCCCTTCCCAACCTATGGCTGGTGCGTGCGCTCATCGACGAGCTGTCGGCGGTACAGGCCGAGACGGTTCTCATGCGCATGGTCTTGGGTTGCTCGGTGGAAGAAATCGCCGTCGCCACACAGGTTCCAGTCAACACCACCAAGAGCCGTCTGCGCTTGGCCAAGGACTACCTACGCCGTCGGCTCGACGGTGAGATGGTCGCCTGGAGAGAGCCCGCATGAATCTCGAGGTGCACCCCGAAGCAGCCCTCGACCGCGCCTTGGCGGGCCAGCTGTCCGAGGCGGAAAATCGTGCTCTGGAGCAGCACCTCGCCGCTTGCCGCGCCTGTGAGGCTCACCTCGCGCTGGCCCGATCGCGGCAGGAGGCTCGTACGCCTCAGCCTTGGGGGCGCCATCTGGACAGCCTGGCCGTGGACTACGCGTTGGATCACTTCGGACGCAGGCGGTGGTCGACGCTTTTCTCCTTGCCGGGTCGAAGACGATGGCTCTTGGCGACCGCAGGGATGTTGATGGCCGTCGGCAGCGTGGCTAGCGCGGCGTGGTTTCACGGACGGCGTGTTGCCAGCGAGCCGATTCTGGCCCAGGTGACAGCGGCACGACCGCCCGCGCGGATAGCAGCGCCGCCCCGGCCCGTGGCGCTGTCCGAATCGCCAGCGTCTCTGCAGGCCGAGATCATGGATGAAAGTTCCAGTCCGACCCGGACGCTGCGCGTGCGGCCCAGTGCAGCCTCGCTTTTCGAGCAGGCTTCTGCCCTACGTGACCGCAACAGAGTGGACGAAGCCATCGCGGTTTTTCGTAAGCTGCAGCAGCTCTTCCCCTCAACCCGCGAAGCGCGTGTCTCCTTCGCCGTGGCTGGCCGCATGCTGCTCGACCGCGGACGCCCTGCACAGGCCCTCGTTCAATTCGACCAGCACCTTGCGCACGGGGGCGAGGCGCCGGAAGTGGCTCTGGCGGGCCGAGCGACCGCGTTGGGACAGATGGGCCGCTTTTCCGTCGAACGTGAGGCCTGGCAGAGGCTGCTCGATTCCTACCCCGGAACGGTTTACGCCAGCCAAGCCAAGGAGCGCTTGGCCCAGATGCACCGCCCGCAGGAAGCGGCCCTAGGCACAGAGCCTTCTCGCTGATAATGGTTTGGGTGTGAGCGGTAGGACGAACGGCGTTGCAACCGCGCCATGGCCCGAGTGCCTTGAGCGGATCGCCTTGTTCGTGCTTCTGGTCATTGGGGTCGCGCTGCCACGGGCGGGAAGGGCAGCGGAGCGAGAGCACGTCAATGCCGTGCTGGCAGGCGACCCAGCGGCAATCGAAAGGGTTCTGGGCGCACTTCGCGGTTCACTCGACCGCCAGGGCGTCGACCTGGTCGCGGTCAGCGCGGAGCGGATCGATCCGCTCGAAGTAGCCCGCAACCCCGTCGATCATTCTGCCGCCGGACCGGTCGCATACCTGTGGCTAGACCTGGTGGCAAGCCAACCCACGATGTACCTCTTGGATGTGCGAAGCGGGCTCGTCTATGCGCGCCCGCTGGCGGTCCGCGAGGATCCGGACGCGGTCGAGCTTGAGCTTATCCGCCTGGTGGTGGACAGCTCAGTGGAGGCCATTTTGAAAGGGCGCGCCCTGGGTGTGAGTCGCGAAGAGTTTGAACGATCCTTGGCAACTCCGCCGCCGCCAGCGCCACTGGCGGCAGCGCCGGCGCTGCCGCTGCCGGCGCCACCGGTGCCGGCAGCGGAAAGTCCCCAGCCCGCAGAGCCGACGGCTGATTCGCGGCCGAAATGGGCAATCGCGGCCGGCTACTCAGGGACCATGCTGTCGACTGATTCCATCACCCATGGACCAGAACTGTACGGGGAGCGGCGATGGCCGCGGCTTCGCCTGAGCGTAACCCTGCGGCAGCAATTGCCGCTGACCGTAACTCGCAGCGACGTAGACATGCGCTTGCTATCTTCTGGAATCCACTTCGTTGCGGCATTCCCAGCCGCCATCACTTCGCGCCTCTCTGCATCTTTCGGACTGGGGGCTGGCGTGGATGCGACGCGTGTGACTCCGAGGGGCAACGGCGCGCGGCCGGCCTTCTGGGCGACTGATCCTCTGGTCACCGCGATGACCACACTCGAGCATACCTTCGGTGCAGCAATCGTCTCCGCTGGCATTGGCGTAGACGCAGACCTCCTGGACACGCGGTACCTGGTCACCCACTCTAGTGGAACAGGTGTTGTGTGGACGCCTTGGCGCTGGCGGCCATTTGCCGCCGTGCGACTCGGTCTAGCATTCTAGGCCCCTTTTCCTAAGCCTTTTTGGGGACCGCGATGACCCATCTGTCTGGGTGGCTGCCCCTTTTCGATCACAAGGAGTTTTTTATGAAACGTAATCACGCCCTTTCGACCGTCTTTCTCCTCTCAGCGATGCTTGTCGTTGCCGCTTGCTCTAGCAGTTCCGGAACGGGCACCGGCCCGGTAGCAGGCAACGCCGGCGGACAAACCCAGCCGCCCCTCGCTGGCAACCAGACCGGCGGACAGACCCAGCAGCCCCTCGCGGGAAACCAGACCGGCGGACAGACCCAGCAGCCCCTCGCGGGAAACCAAACCGGCGGACAGACCCAGCAGCCCCTCGCTGGCAATGAGTCCGGCGGACAAACCCAGCAGCCCGTCGCCGGCAACGAGACCGGCGGACAAACGCAGCAGCCCGTCGCTGGCAATGCGACCGGCGGCAACACCGTTGCCCCGGCTGGCAAGACCGCCGGCGGCCAGACAGGCGCCAGTGGCGGCGTGGTTGTTGGCGGCAACACCGTTGCCTCAGGTGGCAAGACGACCGTCGGCGGCCAGACGACCGTTGGCGGCCAGACGACCGCTACTGGTGGTGCGGGCGCTACCGGCGGCCAAACCAACCCAACAGGCGGCAACACGATCAGCACCCTCAACACCGGCGGCAGTCCTCTTCCTGCGAGCGAAGCCGAGTACAGCATGGACGTGGGCTGGATGTTCATCAAGCAGGACCAAAGCGGGGCCCAGGCTACAGCGGCCAGCGAGACGGGTTGGACTTCGGTCAGCACACCGCATACGTACAATGACGTTGATTCCTACAGAAGTCTCATCAACCACAGTGGCGGCGATCACGGTATGTACGCCGGACCGGCGTGGTACCGTAAGCATTTCAAAGTTCCTGCGGCGTTGGCTGGCAACAAGTTCATCGTCGAGTTCGAACGGATCCGAGAAACTGCGACGTTCTATATTAACGGAACCTCGGTCGGAACCTTCTCCGACGGTGTTTCAGCGGTCGGCATCGATATCACTGCGAATGTCAAAGCTGACGGGACCACCGACAACGTTCTCGCGGTTGCCGTCGACAACAGCGGGGGCGGTAACTACTGGAACGCGAATGCCACCAACCCCGACTTCGGTGGACTGGTGGGCCATGTCTGGCTGCACGCGCCGGGCAAGGTTTACCAAACCTATCCGCTCTACCAGAACCTGAAAACGACGGGCGTTTACATCTACGGCACCAACTACGCCAGCATCACCAACAACACCGCGCAGGGCGACACGGGCAACCTGACAGTGAATGTGGAATCGCAGGTGAGTAACGAATCGGGCAGCGCGGCGAGTGCAACCCTTAACGTGAAAATAGTCGATGCGGCCACGGGCACGGCGTTGACCACATTCTCAGGCACCGCGGCGTCACTGCCGACAACTGGATTCACAACTCTCAAGGCGAGTGGTCCTGTGACAGGCGCGAAGCTGTGGAGTGACTTGTATCCGAATCTCTACAATGTCGTAACGACGCTCACTGTGGGAGGGGCCGTGGTCGATGCCAGGAGCACGCTCACGGGTTTCCGCCAGGTTCAATTCAAGGGAGGCGCCGGCACGGGCGGCGTGTATGTCAATGGCCGGTTTGTGTACATGCTTGGCTTCGCCCAACGCTCGACCAATTCATGGGCAGGCCTCGGTCAGGCGGTGCCGGACTGGATGCACGACTTTCACGCCAATCTGACCCGGGGCGCCAACGCCAACTACATTCGATGGATGCACGTCACGCCGCAGATCGCAGACCTCAGATCGGGTGACAAGTACGGAATAATCAGCATTGTGCCTGCGGCCGACAAGGAGGTGACCAATCCGACGGATGCCCAGTGGACAGCGAGGATGGGCGTCATGCAATCCGCCATGATCTACGTGAGGAACAATCCGAGCGCGTTCTACTATGAGGCGGGCAATGGTTCTGTTTCCGACGCCCAGATGGCGGATCTGAAGACTCTCAGAGACACATGGGATCCAAACGGTGGCCGCGGTGTTGGTGACCGCGACACGCCAGACACAGGAGCCGAAGCCTCTTCCGATTGGTACGGCACAATGGTCGCCTACGATCCAACCAAACCGCCCAGCAGTGACATCTTCCGTGGCTGCTCCACGGGGTTCCGGGACAAGGGTCCCTGCCTCGAAGAAGAAGATTTCCGCGATGAGTCCTTGCGCGGCATCTGGGACCAGTACTCCCCCCCTCACGTTGGCGGCTTCATACCAGGGACTCTGGACACGTACAACGAGACTTCCGAGGTCTTCGTGGTGGGCGATGGTTCTTCGGACTCGGGGCAAGTGGCCCGGCTCAACGACTGGCTGAACGTTGAGACTATCCGCAACACGGATTCCTCAAAGTCCTTCTACGCAGGCTACGCCTCAATCTACTTCGCGGACGAGAATGCCGACGGACGTTTGGATAGCTCTGCCGTCTGTCGCGCAGGGGGCAAGGTCGATGCCGTGCGTCTGCCCAAGGAGGCCTACTACGCGTTCCGCGTTGCTGGCAACACGCAGCCTGACATACACATCGTCGGGCACTGGACGTATCCCGCGGGCACCAAGAAAACGATGTACGTGCTCGCGAACAACGTCTCGTCGGTGGGATTGAGCATCAATGGCGGAGCGGAAACGAAGTCGTCGACCCCGACAAATGGGTACACCTTCAGTTTCCCGAACATTACTTGGGCGACCGGCAATATCAAGGCTGTGGGCTACGACGCAAGTGGCAAGCAGGTTTGCCAGCACACGCTGACCACGGCTGGCGCGGCCGCCGCCATCAAGCTCACGAAAAACACTGCTCCCGGCGGTTTCCTGGCTAACGGTGAGGATGTGGCCATGTTCGACGTCGAGGTCGTGGATGCGACCGGACTGCGGGTTCCCACCTACGGCCCCACCACCAAAGCAACGGACAACCAACCAACTGGCGAGCCCAAGATTACCTTCGCCGTGACCGGTCCCGGAACCTGGCGCGGCGGGGTCAACGAAAGCATGGTCAATTCGACCAACAACCTCTATCTGTACACCGAGGGCGGAATCAATCGCGTTTTCATTCGTTCGCAAACGACCGCCGGAGATATCACGCTGACCGCCACCAGCCCTGGCCTAACCCAAGCCACCGCGACGGTGACGTCCGTTGCTGTGCCGGTCGTGAACGGGCTGCTCCCCCGATAGCCTTCGGAAGGAAAGTTGCACAGTCACTAATCCGTAGCGCGCCAAAGCCGCCGATGGCCTCACAGTCGAAGTCGTCGGCGGTTTGTGTGCGTCTAGGGTTACAATGCGGCGGCAGAGACATATCGATCAATCATCCGCAGATGGGACAGGCGGCCGGGCCATTTGCTGGTGTGTCAGCTACGGAAGGTTCAACTGGGTGACGAGGCATCGGTCGTGTTGGCCTCGGTGCCCCTACCCATCGCAAGGAGATTCTTATGAATAGCAGGAGCCCATCATCGACTGTCTTTCTTTATCGCTTCGCGGGTGCGGTGCTGCTCACCGCAGCCTTCATGTCCGGGTGTGGCTCGGGTGCCAGCCCAGCGGGAACAACTGGCGGGAACGGCCCGGGCGGAGGCACCACCGGTGCCGGCGGCACCTCCGCCACAGGCGGGACCACCAGCGCCACAGGCGGGACCACCACCGTCGTGTGTGAGACTACAGCCGTCTCGGGTGGGACTACGGGAGCCTTTACTGCGCCTGGATGGGGAACGCCGGTGACTGGCGGTTCCTCGGGCACGGGGACGCCGGCCACAGTGACGGTGGACCCCAGCACCACCGTGGCGACGATCGGTGCCGACTTCACCGGGTTCAGCTACGAAAAGACGCACATCATGAATGGCTCGTTGACCAGCAACAACACGAACATGATTGCGCTCTACAAGCTCCTGGGTTCTCCGATGGTGCGGGTTGGCGCCAACGACGTCGAACGTTGCAAGTGGGTCGGCACGGGGGCTGCGCCTTGTCAGCCAAATGGGCAGCCATTCAACACAAAGATCACGACCGGCGGAGTCGACCAGCTCTGCGGCTTTCTGGCCGCGACGGGCAGCAGGGCCATCTATGGTGTCAATTTCCAAGTGGGCGACGTGACCGCCTCCTCAGCAGAGGTGGCCTATGTCATGAGCGCGTGTCCGTCGAGCATCGTCGGAATCGAGATCGGCAACGAGCCCGACAAATTTGGGAGCTGGGCCGACCAAACAATGGATTACGAGAAATTCGCGACTGCCATTACCGCCACGCCAGGCGCTCTGTTGGTTGGCCCGGCCTGCACCAGCAAAGCTGACGTAACGTACGCTGCTCCATTTGCTGACACCATAGCGGCGAAGTATCCGGGCAAGTTGACCCTTCTGTCGCAGCACTCCTATGTTGCCGCAGCCAATGCGTCGGGATGCTCAGTCCCCAACCTCCAGATAACAACGACCCAACTCACCGACATCTTCGATACCATCCAAGCTGCAGCGACAAAGAACCAACTCCCAGGCTGGCGCATGGACGAAAACAACACCTGCTCCGGTCACGGTCAGCAGGGTCTAGGCGACACGCTCATCTCGGCTCTCTGGGCGATCGATTACATGTTCGAGGTTGCCAAGCGTGGCGGCAGCGGAATCAATTTCCACAACGGCGAAACTGGAATGGATGGCACGGTTCCCTTCTACTATGAGCCGATCAAGGAGAACGGTGGCGTCGTCGTGCAGGTACAGCCGGAATACTACGGTATGCTCCTCTTCACCCAAGCCGGCACAGGCTCGATGGTTTCCACGACCGTTAGCACGAGCGCCCAGTACTTCACCGCGTGGGCCATCAAGGCGGCGGATGGATCCACCAGCGTGGTGCTCAACAACAGGAACGCCTCGAGTGGCGTCAGCGTTACTGTGGATCTGGGATCCGCGGTGAGTAGCGCGAGCGCTATCTATCTGGAGGGGACGCCTGCCGGCAACCTCACGGCGGCGGCAGGGGCCGTGACCCTGGCTGGCGCCCCAGTCTCGGTGGCGGGCGATTGGCCTCGCAATGCACCCTACATTCAGACGGTCTCGGGAAACACCGTTTCAGTCTATGTCCCGGCCGCCAGCGCAGCGCTGGTCCGCGTCCTGCAATAGGCCTGGGAAGCTGTAGTTGGTCTGATTTCCGCAGCTTAGAAACTCTTCGACCATGTTCGTGATCTTCAGACAAGACCTCCAGGAAAAGCCTCTTGCGACGAGTGCCGTGATGGGCTAGCCTGGATTTCCAAGAGGGATAACATGCTGAACAACGTTGGATCATTGGTTCTAGTATTGAGCGTAGTTTCTTCTGTCTGTGCCTGTGGGAGCGGCGGCACGACAGGAGCCACGGGCGGCACTGGTGGCACGAGTGCTACGGGCGGTGCTGCCGGCACGAGCGGTGCTTGCGGGGCATCCACAACGCCCATAACGACATTGGCCCAAGCTTGTGCACATAATTGTTGCCTTGCTAGTGGGTTGACCGGTTGCTCCACCACACAAGATGTGTGCGTGACGAGCTGTATGAAGACATTCGACAACACCTCCGCGGTCAATCCGGATTTGGGGAAGCAGTACACAACAATGATGGTTTGTGTTGCGAACGACCCAGCCTTCTCTTCGTCCGCTGACTTCCTTTGCGCGAAACCAAACTCCCCGTTGAACTTGTGGTCGCCTGCCGGGGTCGACGCAGTGCCCAACTCAACATGTGAAGATGACATTTGTTTTTGGAACTGCGGCGACGCTACACACGGGAATATGGATCCCCTTGTGGACATCCGGTGTCAGTGCTCGAGTGTTCACTGATAGCTGACAGTCCCGCCTAAGCCGAGGAGTGGATCGCATCCCCGCTCCTCGGCTTCTTTTTGTTCCGACGCGCGACTGGATGGCTCTGTCAGTTGGCAGCCGCAACGCTGCCCGGGCCGCTACAGGACGTAGCCGGCTTTCACTGCATCGTCGCGAAACATCTGCACCGTCTCCAATGAGTACTGGTCCAGATCTTTGCCCACCAGGGGCAGCTTCTTGAGAATGTCGGCGGTGACCGTGATGATGTGGCAGCCGACGGCGTCAGCCTGAAAGATGTTGAGCAACTCGCGCGGGCTGGCCCACAGCAGTTCGACGTGAGCCAGGGGACGCAGGGTTTGCACAGCGGCGGCCATCATGGGAACCGGATCCCTTCCCGTGTCTGCAATGCGTCCACCGAAAACCGAAACGATGGAAAAGGCACGACCCTGCGCCAAGGCTTCCCCCGCGGCCGTTACCTGCTCAAGCGTGGTCACCCCTGTGACGTTCACCTTGATTCCATCGCGCGCCAGTCGCCCAACCAGCGGCAGCGAAGAAACCCTCCGGGTGTTGGTTATGGGGATCTTCACATTCGCGTTCTCACCCCACGAAGCGATTTTGCGCGCTTGCCGTTCCATGTCGTCCATGTCGTCGGAGAGCACCTCGAACGAGATCGGCCGATCGCGGATCACGTCGAGGACTTCGCGAGCGAAGCGTTCGTAGTCGCCTACCCCGTCCTTGCGCATGAGCGTGGGATTGGTGGTGAACCCCTTGATGCGTGGATTGCGATAGAGGTCCACCATGGCCTTGCGGTCCGCCCCGTCGCCGAAGATTTTGATCTTGAGGGAATCCAGATTCGGTTCCATATGAGTCACCTTTGCACGCTCGCGCCTATCCACTCCACGGCCTCGGCCAGGCTGTGACACCGGTGGTCCGGCGGCGTGGTTGGGCTTTTTTCATCGTAGCCGCAGTCAATCCAGACAGTACGACACCCTGCCCGCGCGCCGGCCTCCACGTCCCGCCACCTGTCTCCGACCATGAAACTCTTGGCCAGATCCACGCCGTGCCGCTCGGCCCCTTGCACGAGCAACCCGGGCTTGGGCTTGCGGCACGCGCATGCGTCGGCGTCGTCATGCCAGCACACCAGCACGTCATCGATCTCCAACTCGGCCCGCAGCCGCTCGTGAATGGCTTCGACCACTTCGCGCGCCAAGGTTCCACGCGCGACGTCGGGTTGGTTGGTGACGACTATGCGGACCAGTTTCTGTGCCCCGGCCTTCTGCAGCGCCTCTTTGACCCCCGGCAGGATGTCGAGTTCCCGCAGGGATCGTGGGGGGAACGGCTTGCCGCCTCGAACCAGCGCCCGACATACCACGCCGTCCCGATCCAGGAAGAGGGCGGCACGCTCTGTCATCGCAGGCCTTCCCACTTGGTGCTGGCGGCTTTCAGCTTGGGATGCGAAACCAGGAGGTGCCAAACCACCGCCTGAAACGCCTCCGTGTGGGGCGTGACATGGGCCGCGTTCACGGTCGGCACCACTACACACGCGTCGGCCACCTTGGCGGTGTAGCCACCATCGCGTCCCACGATACCTCCCACTGTCGCCCCCACTTGCTTGGCGTAGTTCAACGCTGCCACCAAATTGGGACTCACGTTCTTATCGAGATCGCCTCCGCCAACCGAGAGCACCAGAATCATGTCGGCGGCTTGCAACCGGCTGGTGCGCAGCCATGCCGCAAAAACGCTCTCCCATCCCTCGTCGTTGGTTCGCGCCGTCAGCTCGCTCACGTTGTCAGTGGGCGCGTAAGCCTCCATCCCGGTCAGTTTGCGGAAATCGTTCACCGCATGCGATGCATTGGCCGCACTCCCGCCCACGCCCAGAATGAACAACCGTCCGCCCCGCTCGCGCATCGAGGCAAGCGCGTCCACCAGCGCCTCGATCTTGGATCGGTCGAGACCGCGAACAACGGCACAAGCTTCGTCGAGAAACTGATCGGTAAATGTCATGGCCGCCCGTCTCGTTTCCGTAAGCAGGCGGAACTCCTCCAGGCCCGCGACGGAACCGATTTCGTAGAATCTCTCCTTTACCTCATAGCCTGCCACTTGCCCCTTGGCCAGCAAGGTTTGGTACAACTTGGCCAGGTCCAAACGAACGCCCTCCGGCAAGTCTGCGAAAGCCTCGCGCCGGAACACGCCCAGTCCGTAGTCGATGTGATGCATCGCCGAAGTGCGTTCGGACTTGTCATACCGCCGGATCGTCCCAGCTTCGTACTCCACGTTGCTTGTATCGTACTGGCCTTCATTTCGAAAAACCGTCATCAAGGCAAGCTTGCCCGATGCACGGAAGCTGCTGAGCACAGCCCGATAGTCGCAAAGCAGGTACGAGTCGCCATACAGCACGAAGAACTCATCGCCCAGCATGGCAAGTGCCCGCCGCACGGCCCCGCCGGTGCCCAGAAGCTGTTCCCCATCAAAGGCGTAGCGCACACGCAGCCCGAACGCGGTGCCAGGCCCGACGACCTGCGCGATTTGCTCGCCCAAAAAGCCAACACAAAGCACCACATCGTCGATACCGTTGGCCCGCAGCAACTTGAGTTGGTGGGCGATGAACGGCTCGCCGCACACGTCCACGAGGGATTTGGGAATCGTCTCGGTGATGGGGCGGAGACGGGTGGCTAGACCTCCCGCCAGAATTGCAACCGGTGCGATCATTTCGTGAAACTTGGCGCAGATCGAGTCAGGTGCTGAAGATAGCACGGCACGAGCAGCCGCGATGAGCCAGCCGCGACGACGGCAGACCTTGACCAGCCGGGTGGCGGGCGGTACATGACGTGAGACACTGGATTCGTGGCCACCGGCCACAGCAACGGCCTTGGGATGCTGACCTACGCCATCGACTACAAAGACGAACTGCAGCGTCTCGGCCTTGCGGGCTTCCAGGGCGCCTTTTTCGAGCCTGTCTTGGTGACCCTGGGCATGGCGGGCGAGATCAACCCCACCGCATCGAGCGAAGGCACGAGCGTGGTCAACCTCGACGAAGGGATCTTTGCCTGCACGCGACTGACGGGACGGGTCTTTCCGGTAGTCAAGCCACGCAACTCGATGCCCGGACCGATCAGCGTGGGGCGCACGTCTGAAAACGACATCGCCATCCCCGAGTACTCGGTCTCGAGGAGACATTGCATCATTGCCCGCGTGAACCGCGAATACCGACTCACCGATATGGGCTCGACCAACGGGACGATCGTGGATGGCGTGTCACTCGTGCCGCAAAAGCCGCGGCGCCTTGTGGGCGGCGAGACCATCTCACTAGGCCGGCTGATGCTGGTGTTCTACTTTCCCGAGGGCTTCATTCGGCACCTGCAGGCCCTTTGACCGCTCCCCTATTTTCGCTTCGCCAGATCCCCTGCCCTCACCATCACCAGTCCGTCGGGCTTGATGAACTTCTGCGCCGCCGCATTGATGTCCGCCGGGGTCAGCTTCTGGATCTTGTCGTTGAGGTCGCGCCAGAAAGTGAACGTGCGTTCCAGAAACAGTCCCTGCGCCAGCTCGGACGAGACGAACTCGTCGTCGGCGATGCGGCTGTCCCAGTTCTTGGCGTAGCTCTTCTTGGCCTCCTCCAGCTCTTTTTCGCCGATGCCGTCCTTGACCAGCTTGCGAATCTCCTCCTGCATGGCCGCCAGGCTCTTGTCCATGTTTTGGGGCGCACAAATGGCCCAGGCCAGGAAATGCCCACTCACGTCGATGGGATGGGCGAAAATGCGCGAACCGGCGCCATAGGACAGACCTTCTTTCTGCCGCAAACGATCGAAGAGCCGTGAGGTCGGGCTGCCTCCCAGCATGTAGTTCAGCATGGTCAACGCCGGATACGCAGGATCGTCGTCGCGCGCCGGCAGGGTGCTGCCCATGATGACGAAAGCCATCTCCTTGTCCGGGGTGTTGATGGTTTCGTCGGCGGGCGCGTTGGCGCGGAAGGGGAGCCCAATCCGCTGGTAGGGGCTGGGGGACTTCCAGGCGCCCAGATCCTTCTCGAGCTGCGCCTTGACCGTGTCTGGGTCGAAGTCGCCCACCACGGCGAGCTGCGTGGCGCTCATACCCCAAAGCGCCTTGTGCATGCGGGCCAGCTCGGGCGCCTGCACCTTGCGCACCCGCTCGATGCTTTCCTTGACGCTGGGCACGTAGCGCACGTCGTCCTTGGCAAAGGGGAACAGCTTCTGCATCAAGACCACCTGGCCGTTGGCGCGCGGGTCCTGCAGTTGCTCCTCCAGACCCGCCAGCATCTCCTTGCGCAGGGATTCCAGCTCACTCTTGGCAAACGCCGGCTCGCGCAGGATCTCGCTCACGAGATCCAGCACCGCAGGCAGATTCTCCCGCGTGGTTTTCACCCGCATCTGGCTGACATTCACCATGCCGGGAGACGAATGGCCGCCGCCGAAATCTGCTTCGGCGCGAAGTTGATCGAGTTGATCTTTGATCTGCTGGAAGCTGTGTTTCTTGGTTCCGCGCATCAGCATGCTGGGCAGCACAGCCGCAGCGGTGGTCTTTCCCTTGACGTCTTGCTCGCTGCCGAAACGCACAGTCAGCACCAGACGAACCGAGCCGCCCTTGGTCTTCTTGGGCAAAAGAGCCAGCTTGAGCCCATCGGCCAGGTCGGTGCGGGTCGTCCGTTTCTCCACGTTGTCGACGGTGGCGAGAAAGGCCTCGCCCTCGGCCAGCGTGGCGCTGCCCTTGTAATCTTTGATCAGCGCGGCCACGTCGGGTGTCTGCGCCAGCGGTGCGCGGTCGGGTGCCTTGTCAGGCAAGAAGAGCCCAAGCGTACGATTCGACTGCTTGAGATAGGCGCCGGCCACCCGTTCCACATCGAGCGAGGTCACGGTCTTGACCCGATCGCGCGCCAGGAAGAGCAGGCGCCAGTCGCCCATGGCTGCGTACTCAGACAGCACAACACCGGTGCGCGCCGTCTCGGTCAGCCCCAGGTCGAAATCCTTCATCCAACCCGCGCGCCAGCGTTCCACTTCCTCCTTGGTCACTTTGCTCCCGGCCAGGCCCTCGACGATGCGGATCATGATGTCGCGCACCTTCTCCGGTTCCACGCCCGCGCTCACTTTTGCCGACAGCATGATCACGCCTGGCTCGGCCATGGGGTAGACGTTGCCGCTCACGTCGCTGGCCAGGCCCTTGACCACCAGCGCCTTGTACAGACGGCCGCTGGGCTTGTTGGTCAGAATGTCGGCAATGGCGTCTTCGGTCATGCGGTCGTCGTCCGCACCGGCCACGCCGTGATACACCAGGGACACCAGCGCCACGTCGCCGGCGCGGCGCAAAGTCACCTGGCGCTCGCCGTCCTGCACCGGCTCGACGGTCCAGGTGGGCTGCATGATGCGGGTCGGGCGCGGGATGGGACCGAAGTGCTTGGCCACCAGCTGCAGCGCCTGGGCCAGGTCGAACTTTCCCGCAATGATCAGGATGGCGTTGTCGGGCTGATAGTACTTGCGATAAAAGGCGCGCAGGCTACCGACGGGGACGCGCTCGATGTCGCTGCGCGAGCCGATGGTCGACTTGCCGTAGTTGTGCCATTGGAAGGCGGCCGCCATCATCTTGTCTTCCAGCACGTTGGCCGGGTTGTTCTCACCCATCTCGAACTCGTTGCGCACCACCGAGAATTCCTTGGCCAGATCCTCAGCCGCGATCCTGCTGTGGATCATCCGGTCGGCTTCCAAGGCCAGCGCGAATTCCAGGCTTTCCGCCGAGGCGGGCAGCTCTTCGAAGTAGTTGGTGCGGTCCCACCAGGTGCTGCCGTTGAAGTTGGCGCCCTTGGATTGCAGCAGTTTCCAGATTTCGGGCCGGCTGGGCGTGCCCTTGAAGAGCATGTGCTCCAGCAGGTGGGCCATTCCGGTCTCGCCGTAGCCCTCGACCCGTGAGCCCACCAGGTAGGTCACGTTGACCAGCACCGTCGGCTTGGTGGGATCGGGGAAGAGGAGCACGCGCAGGCCATTGGGCAGGTGATACTCGGTGATTCCTTCCACCGTGGTCACCTTGCTGGGCACGGGCGAGGCCGCGCCCTCGGCGGCCGCGGATGGCGCCGGCGCAGGGGGCGAAGTCCCGTTGGAGGCAGCCTGGGCGGATAGGGCGGTCGTGGTGAGCAACACAGTCATCAGCGTGAACCTACAACGAATCATGGATCCTCCCGAGCCCGGATTCTTCCCTGTCCCGGGCCGCAGAGCAAATCCAAGTCACGATCTAGCCCCAGAGGACGCCGCGGTGATACGCTGTGGCCCACCATGAGGCTGTCCCGCAGAGTTCTTGCCATTGGGCTGGTCGCGGCGATTCCGGCAATCGCTTGGGCGGCTGACCTCTACACCAAACGATCCAACAACCAGCTGCGCGAGGGACCGGGCACTTTCTTTCCCGTGGTGGCCAGTCTTCCGGTCAACACCAGGGTGAAGAAACTGGAAGAGAAGGACCGCTGGCTGCGCGTACAGGCCGACACCAAGATTGGGTGGCTGGCCGATGCCAGCCTGGATGAAAAGCAGCAGTCGGGGACCATGGAAGCCATGAGCAAGGAATGGTCCGACGCGCGCGCCTCGCGCGGGACCGTGGGCGCGGCAGTCAAGGGCTTCGCCGGACAGATCAAGAACGTGCAGCGTGGGGCCTTGGACAGCTTCTACGCCCAGCAGGGGCCGTTCTTCAGCGCCACGGAGTTCTGGGCTTTTCGCGCCCTGCTTCTGCCCTATCGCTCCGGCGCGGTTGCGCTCGCCGCCGCCGAGGACAAGACCATCAGCAAACAGGGCTATGACATCGGGCCGCGCGAAAACGGCGTGGGACTGGCGGTGGCCGCGCGCGTGGCCGCCACCGGTCTGGTGCGCGACCCTCTCCTGCAGAGGTACGCCAACCTCATTGCCACGAATCTGCTCATCGAGACGGCCTTCTACGACTATTACTTTTCGGTCTACATCCTCGACAGCGACGGCGTGGGCAGCTTTGCCGTGCCCGGCGGCTACATCTTCCTGTCACGCGGTTTGCTGTCCCTGTGCCGCGACGAAGCCGAGCTGGCGGGGTTGATCGCCCACGAGATCATCCACGTCGTGCGCCGGCACGGCCTGCGCGAGATGAAGGCGCAAGCCACCCGTCTGCGCGCCGACGATGCCATGGACGAGCTGGATTCGGAGACCAGCCGCGACGCCGTTGAAGACGATCTCGACGAGTTCGCGGAACAAGCCTATGCGGTGGTGCACAAGCCGCGCCTGGAGAAGTACGAGATTGAGGCAGACCTGATGGGCACGGTTCTGCTCTATCGTGCCGGCTACGACCCGCGCGGCATGGCGCGCCTGATTGGCCGCATGGCCAGCGCCCATCCCGAGATGCCCATGAACGCGCGCCTCTCACGCATGGACAAGTTCCTAGCCACGCAATTCAGCGGGGTAGGAAGGGGCGCCACCATGCCCGATCGATTCGCCGTCAGCGCGCGACGCGCCCGCTAGCAGCTTCAAAGGATTGGGCGGACCGGTCTTGTCGACGGGCTTCCGCCGTTGGCGAGGGCTACTGCCTGCCAGCGCTGCGCTCGGGACGGGCACCGCGGCCGCGTATCTCGCCCAGATACTGCCTGATGGTGCCGTCCACGGACTCGTTGAAGCGCACCTGGCCTTGCGCAATCTCGCGCAGGGCCGCCACGCCTGGCTTGTTGTCGCACTTGACCAGGGCCCTGGCGCCCCCTGAGAGCTGGCGCGCTCTCTCTGCGGCCAGGATGACCAAGGCGAACCGGTTGGAAACCTTATCCAGACAATCTTCGACGGTGACTCGTGCCACGGGAGCTCCGAAAGAAGTCGAATGGCTAGTTTTATAGACCAGCTTCCCGGTGTCAAGGGGCCGGCCAGCGCAGCCAAATGCATTGCAAACTGAAGGCCATGATTCTAGGCTAGGCTTGTCTTTCTATCTTTCTGCGCACTCCATTGGGAGGGGGGCGCCAGAGGAGTTACTAGCCATGCCGCCAGTTACCATCAATTGGAGCGATCTTGAGATCGCGTTCGAGCGCAATTCTCCCGAGCAGGAGAGTTTTCTTGACCTAGAAAATGGCGACTTGCTTTCCATCGTGGAAGGCGAGCCTGACGCCGCGGCCCGCCGGGCCAAGGTGGCCAACAACCCGGACCGCTACGTCCGGGTAGATCCCGCGTCGTCGCGCGAGCAGTACCGCTGGATGGAAAGGTTCGTGGGCTTGGTGCAAGACCAGGCCCTGCGCGAGCGCCTCCTGGTGGCCATCGACGGCAAAGGTGCTTTTCGCCGATTCAAGGATGTGCTGCTGGCCTTCCCGGCTGAACGCGAGCGCTGGTTCGCCCATCGCTCGGAGCTTCTGCACCTGCACATCCAAACCTGGATCGAGCACATGCAGATCCAGGCGGCGAATCCTCCGCCCTGGGGCCAGGTGACGGCGCACGCAGAGACGGCCGAGGTGCCGCGGCTGACCCACACCGGAGAGGCCCCGGGCGAGATCCTGCGGCGCCAGGCGCGCGACTTGCTCGACGAAATACCCGCTGCCGAGTTACCTACGGCCCTCGTGTTTCTTCAGTTCCTGCGCGAACGCGGAGCGGCCCTTCTGCTGGGCTCGGGTGCAACGGAGTCCACCTCCAAGTTCTCCGCAGGGGACCAGGACGACGGCGAACCTGCGGACGTGGACCACGGCACACCCGACGAAGGCACCACGGCCGAGTAGGCGCCCTCACTCCGCGGCGACGGTGGCCGCTGTCTCTGTCTCTCCGGGCGGAACCCAAATCCAGCCGGCGCTTGGAAGAAGCGACGCGACTTCACTCGACACGGTCCAATCGTCACGGCTGCGCAGGTAGCCTGTGTACGCGCAAATGACGGCGTCGAAGACATGGTCGCTTTGACGACACTCTTCACGCCAAACGCCGGGTGCAAAGCTCAAGTCACGCAGCCGGGCCAGAATCTCGATGCGCTTGTCGACCCGTTTCTTGTAGGGATCGCGAAACCCAAGCAGCTCAAGCGTGGCGCGCGGAAACACCTCGACAAGGCTGTCGTTGAGAGTGAATCGATCGGCCAGCGCACGAACCAGAAAGCTGGCGCGTGCCGTGAGTGGGCCCATCCCCTGGCCCAAAGCTTCGCGCGGCGCGATTCCACGTCTTCGCTCAAGGTACGCCTCGGTGGCTCGCTGAGTGTAGGGAGTGAACGCGGGCTTGCCTTTGCGGCCCACGCCCAGCCCGAACAGGCGGCGCAAGGCGACCACTTCGGCGTCGATGCAACTCGACTGGCCGGGACAGCAGGCCACCTCGCACCGCACGCACGGGGGCAGGGTCAGCGGTGCGTCCACACACACCGCGGCCCCCTCGCCTCGCTCGCGCACAGCCCCGATCAGGGCGGCATCGTAGAGTGGCGGCTCCTCGGGACGGGGAAGCAGGGCGGTGACAGTCACCCCGCCCCTACTTCGGTCAAGCACGGCCAGGGCGGTCTTCTTGCCTCTGCCTCCGCCAAGGTCGATCCCGATAAAACGTTTGAATGGCTTGTGCGTCAATGGTCCTCGGCTGTTCCAGAGATCGAAATCACGTGCTTCTGACATTGAGACAAGGCCCTTCGAGGGTCAACGCGAAAGGGAGTTGGCGCAGGGGCGTGACCCAGCGCGTCCAATCGCGTGGGGAGGGTGTTGACTCCGCGTCACTTTGGTCCAGGATTAATGAAACTGCCTGGACCGGGTAACCGGCCGGGACGGAGCGATAGATGAAGCGAACGATGTTCAAGTCCAAGCTGCACCGGGTGACTGTCACCCATGCCGACTTGGAGTACGAGGGTTCGGTCACGATCGACGAGGCCCTGATGCGGGCGGCGAATATCCTGCCCTACGAGCAGGTCCGCATCTGGAACGTGACCAACGGCAGCCGTCTGGAAACCTACGCCTTGCCTGGCAAGGCCGGCTCCGGCGTCGTCTGCGTCAACGGAGCCGCGGCCCGCCACGCCCATCCTGGTGACACAGTGATCATCGCGACCTTCGCCGAGGCGGTGGACGAGACCGAGGCCCGGAACTGGCGGCCCACCGTGGTTCGGGTGGATAGACACAACCAGATTGTCGGCTGTGACCTGGACGGCGAGGTTCCAGGACCGGCTCGACCAGTCGTCTCCTGACAGGTGTGATGCCGTCACGCCTGGAAACGCTGCGCTCGATGGTGGCGCAGGGAAATTCGGATCCCTTTGCGCGCTATGCGCTAGCCATGGAACTGCGGACGCAGGGCCAGCTGCAGGAAGCCTGGCCGGTGTTCGAGGCACTGCTGCGGGACCACCCCGATTATGTCGCGGCCTACTCGCCAGCGGCCGAGACCCTGATCGGCCTGCTTCGGAACCAGGAAGCCCAGGATCTCCTGCGCCGGGGAATCGAGCTGTGCGAGCGCAAAGGGCAATCTCACGCCCGCGACCAGCTGCAAACCGCGCTCGCCGCGCTCGGGTAGCATGCGAGCGACAGCGCATTGCGCTTTCACTGATTTCTTCACTCCACCGCCTCTTATCTAGGGCAACCGGCCGCCTGTCTCGCTACAATTGATCGACACGCAGGAGGTACCACGTGCAGCGAGCAGTGGAAGTAGCTTCGTTCCATCAGAACGAGCTGCGAGCGGTGACAACGCTCTCGCCAGAAGCAGAAAGGCGGGCTGCTGTGCTGACTGCGGCGGGCACCGCGGGGGTGGTTCTGGCAGCGATGATCGCGGGCGCCGTGCTGGTCAGTCTGCGCGGCACAGTGGTCCATGCGCCCACCTTCCTGGTTGCCTGGCTCGGTGTTGCCGCAGCGGTGGCGTTCCTGGCGGCTCGCCGTGCGGCTGGTCGGGCCCGCCGCTTCGTGGTGGGCGCGGCCCTCGATGCCGACTGCTTCGGATCATCGGAAGTCGATCTTGTCCGGCGAGGAGACGCAGGCTACGAGCTGACTCTGGTGCCCGGCATGACCGGAATCATCGAGGCTGGCCGCTCGCCTTTGCCGGTCGAGTCCCTGGTGGCTTCCGGGCCGACGCGCTTGGCCCTTCCCCTGGATGGGCGGGTCTGGATCCGTCTTGGGCCAGCCAATTGGGTGCTTCGTCATCTTGCCCGCCCGCTCAACGGTCCCGCCTTGCCATGGAGTGAGCGGATGGCGCGCGGCTGGGCCAGCTTGCGGCGATCGATGCCCATTGTGGCGGCCGCGCTGCCCATCGCGGTGCTGGCCACGCTTTTCGGGTCGACACCCGCAGCGACCGCCCTGGGGGACAGGGAAATGCGGTCGTTGATCCCCGCCGGAGCCACGCCCTGGGAGATCGAGCAACAGATCCGCGCCCAGGCGCAGCGCCAGGCTTCGTCCCTGCACCGCTGCTTCGATCCCATGCCGCTTTCCTGCCAGAAACCGGGTTTCGTGGCCGTGGGCCTGTCGCTGTCCAAGCAAGGCGACATCCTCTTGCATTGGGTGTCGCGATCGACCTACGCGGCCGACTGTCCGGTCACCGACTGCATGGCCGACAGCGCGGCGGGGTGGTTTTTCGAGCCGCTGCCCGAGCCCATGCGGCTGGTGCTGCCCATTCAGGTCAAGCGCACCAACAAGCCGCTGCACCAGCCGGGACCAGCCGTCGCGACCGGGCTGAGCATCGAGTAGAAGTACGGTGGCGGTGTGGGTGACAGGGGCGGTGGCGGGAACAGTGACGGTAGCGGCGACAGGGACGGTGGCGGTGGGCCCGGGCCCTTGGCGGCCCGGGCCAGGACGGAGTCAGGGATGGGTCAGGCGCCACAGGATCGCGAGGATGGAGTCGAGCAGAGACAGTGTGGGGGTGACGGTGGCTTGGTCCACATCACCCCAGGCCATAGCAACGGCCAGGTGAGAGCGGACTTCCCCGGCGGAGCCAGCCGCGATTCGATAGTGGTGAAGTCGATCCTGACCCGCGCGCCGGGACCCTTCAGCGATGTTGCCCGGCACCGACGAGCCGGCGCGCTTGAGCTGCAGAGCCAGATCCCTGTCGTGCAGGCGAATGCGCTCGACCGCCGGCCGGAGCGCGTGGACCATCTGCAGAGCCATTTCGTAAACCTCGAAGCGTTTCATCAGGACCTCCTTTGTCGTGGCCTCAAGCAGGCCGTCGCGCGGCGATTGACGGTCCCCCGTTCCGGCGCAAGGACGAAACGACAAGGTCAGCGCGAAACCATCGCGGCCGGCGGCCAGGGCGTCACACGAGGGCCAACGGCGCCGTGTGCGCGTAGCCGTCAAGGCTTGCCGAGTGACGGCAGCGGCCTCACCATCTTGGAAATGGCACCGCTCATCTTCACATCCGAGTTCTTGAAGAGCGTCCGTCCTGAGCCGCTGATGTCCGATCCACTGAGCCACCAGGTCGCGCGCCGGTCGCTCTACGAACGGCATCGCGACCGCCTTGAGCGGTGGGCCGCTGGCTATCCTGAATACGGTCGAAACCAACTCGTCGGTCGGTTGCGTGCCAAGAAGGACGAGCAACACGAGGCTGCCGTCATGGAGCTCGCGCTTCATCGTTTATTGTCGACGCATTTCGGATTCGACGAGGTTGTCCCTGACCAGGTGGTCCAAGGGAAGACGCCCGACTTCCGTGTGGTCGAGGGGAAGACGTCCTTTATGGTCGAGCTCCAAACCGTTACGGAGGACCCTGAGGAGCGCAAGGCGGACCGCCGCCGCAGGGTACTTGCCGATCAAATCAACGCCTGCGCTCCGCCCACTATGACCGTCGTACTTCATTTCGACCCGGCCACGGATGAGGGACCTGCTGACTATGTGTCCGAAGGTGCAGCGCCGGCGAAGATCGCCCGGCGGCTCGCATCCGAGCTGAACTCGATTTCGCCGGGCACGAGACGACCCTTCGAAGAATATGGGGCGCGGTTCACCTGGGAAGTCCTGCAAAGACCCACGGAAACACTGGTGGTCTGCGCCAACGGCACCGTGGTGGGCGATCCGATGATGGGAAGAGCGCGGGAGGCTCTGTCGAAGAAGGCTTCCAAGTACAAGGAGATTGTTGGCCCGCTACCATACGTAGTGGCTCTTGGTGGCTTCGGGTGTGACGGACTGAGCCGTGTGGCGGCGGAGGTCCTCTACGGCCCGCTTGCAATGACGTGGAACGCGCGCGACCGCGTCGCGCCGGCCAGACTCACGCGAGGAGTGAATCGTGGATACGTGACGGGAAAGGATTCGCATTCGCACCTCAGCGCTGTCCTAACGATCTGCGGAAATTTCGATCATTCGCACGGTGGCTTCATCTATAAAATCGGCATCGTCCACAACCCGTTGGCGCGCACACCGCTGCCGGTCGAAGCCTTCGGAGACACGTTTCAGGTGGTACCAACCGAGATCGCGCCAGGGAGCTACGAGGAGCGCGTAGTCGGAACCATCTCGGAGATGGCCCTCGACTGAGTGGAAGGCGGTGTGGGCTAGAATACTGGCCGGTATTTCAACGCTCGGGGTGTGCTCGGACCGAGGGGAACCTCCAGGGTGCCCGAGACCTTGACGGTCCATGATTCGTTGCTCTCCTCCCAGATGTCGAGAACGTCGGCCAGTGGTATGTGGCAGGGGGTGGCGCCGTCTTGGGCTACGACCAAGAAGTTCCGCCCCTTTGGAATGTTCTCAAGGCGAAGCGTCCACGTACCGAGAGTTTTCACTCCCGTCTTCGGAAAATTGATTTGTGGAAAATAGAAATTGACCTGTGATCTCTTGTTCCCTGGAATTTCGGCAAGCATGAGATAGGCACGTCGGACTTTCGGGTTCATGAACATAGGCAGATCCTCAGGGCGGATATCGTCGGTCTGACTGGCGCGGCGGATAGGGAATCTCCATCCGATCGACCGATGACCACCAGGGGAGGCGACGATCTGGTCGACGTACGGATCGACGTTTACGGCAACCAAGTCTACGTCGCCTGGTCCCTTGAGCGGGACGGTGTCGACGTTTTGAGCCGGCGAACACATGGTTCCGGCGCGCTGGTAGATGTCCATCACTTCGGCTACGGTCTGCCCTCTTACGCCTGGGTACTTGAGAACCGCCGGGCTCGACTGATTGTCAGCCCCGACGAGCAAGACGCCACCAACAGCGTTGGCGAAGGCCGCGATGTCCTTTGCGTGCTCCCACATCGCACCCTTGTCCGCGAAGGTCTTGAAATCGAGATCTTGCTTCTCCCGGGCACGTGAGTCCAGCGAACCGACGGGCGGCAAGCTCGAAGCCTCCTCGATGCGTTGGTATGTCACCCACTAATTCTACCCTCGTCTGGCGCAGTGAGTGGCGCGAAAGCCACCAAAGGAGGCTTCACGGCGACAACCGAGATGCTGGCACTCATCGGCCACTGAAAATCCCTCGCCGCCGGCCGCGATGGTTTCGCGCTGACCTTGTCGTTTCGTCCTTGCGCCGGAACAGGGGACCGTCACACGCGCACGGCGGCCTGCTTGAGGCCGCGACAAAGGAGGTCCTGATGAAACGCTGCGAGGTCTACGAAATGGCTCTGCAGATGGTCCACGCGCTCCGGCCGGCGGTCGAGCGCATTCGCCTGCACGACAGGGATCTGGCTCTGCAGCTCAAGCGCGCCGGCTCGTCGGTGCCGGGCAACATCGCTGAAGGGTCCCGGCGCGCGGGTCAGGATCGACTTCACCACTACCGGATCGCTGCTGGCTCCGCCGGGGAAGTCCGCTCTCACCTGGCCGTTGCCATGGCCTGGGGCGATGTGGACCAAGCCACCGTCACGCCCGCACTGTCCCTGCTCGACTCCATCCTCGCGATCCTGTGGCGCCTGACTCATCCCTGACTCCGCCCTGGCCCGGGCCGCCAAAGGCCCGGGCCCACCGCCACCGTGCCTGTCACCGCTACCGCCACCGTCCCCGCCACCGCCCCTGTCACCCACACCGCACTCCGCAACCACTCGACCTTGGTTTCGACAAAACCCACTTTGGACTAGGATGCGTCCATGCCTCTGCTCCAGGTCTTCACATCGGCCCATCCAGCGGACGAACACAAGCGCGCGCAGCTGCTCAAGAGTCTGTCTGCGCTGGTGGCGCGGGTTCTCGGCAAACCCGAGAGTTACGTCATGATCAGCCTGGCTGCCCGCGCAGAAATGAGCTTCGGCGGCAGCAGCGCACCCGCCTGCTACGCGGAGCTTAAGAACGTGGGCACCTTGTCTCCCGAGCAGGTGGAGAATCTTTCCAAGATTCTGTGCCAGGAGCTTTCAGCTGGGTTTGGCGTTCCTGAGAAACGCATCTACATCGAGTTCACCAACGCCGACGGCGCCATGTGGGGTTGGAACGGCGGTACCTTTGGCTAGACGAGCGGGTTAGAACCGCATCCAACAAGATGCTTGCCGTCCTTCGACGCTACTGGCCCGTGCTGGCCGCCACGGCGGTGCTGCTGCCGCATGTGCGGTTCTTCGACTTCGTAACCGACGACGCCTATATCTCCTTTCGCTACGCCGCCAATCTGGCCGAGCACGGCCAGCTGGTGTTCAACCTGGGCGAGCGCGTGGAAGGGTTCACCAACTTCCTGTGGACGGTGCTGCTGGCCGCGGGAATCAAGCTGGGCCTGGGTCCGGTGGCGGTTTCGCGTTTCTTAGGCGTGGCGTTTGGCGTGGGCAACCTGGCGCTGGTGGTGCGCATGTCGCTGCGCCTGTCCGGCCAGCGTCCGTCGGCTTGGCATTTGGTGGCCCCCATTCTGCTCGCCTCGATGGGCGCCTTTGCCTGCTGGTGCACGGGCGGGCTGGAAACGCAGCTTTTCACTTTTCTGTCGCTGCTGGGATTCGACTTGTTGCTGGCCGAGATCTCCTCGCAGCGCGGTTTTGCCAGCGCAGCGGTGTTTGCCCTGGCTGCCATGACCCGGCCCGAAGGGCTGCTCTTCTTTGGGTTGGGTGGCTTCTTTCGGCTGCTCACGGCGGTGGTCCGAGAACGCCGTGTTCGTCCGCGCCGGGACGAATGGGTTTGGCTCGCGCTCTTCGCAGCCCTCTTTGCACCCTACTTCGCCTGGCGCTGGCGCTACTACGGTTGGCCTTTCCCCAACACGTTCTACGTAAAATCCTCCGGCGGCTCAGGCACCTTGATACGCGGCGGATACTACTTGCGCCGCTTTGCCGAAGACTACGGCGTGCCTTTTTTCATCCTGCTGGCGTTGCTCGGCAGGCCAGCCGCAACCGACCAGCCCCGCCGCGATCTCTGGCGCCTGACCGCTCTGGTGTGGCTGGCGTTTGCCGTCTACGTGGTCAAGGTGGGTGGCGACTTCATGGGCCTGTACCGCTTCATCTTGCCGGTGGTGCCTCTGGGTGCCGTGATTGCGCAAGAGTCAGTGCGCCGACTGGCCCAACGTCTGCGGCCAACCGTGGGCACGCCCTTGCTGATGCTGGCCGGCGCGACTCTGGCGATCGCTTTCGCAGCGGGCAGCCTGCGCGTGAGTCGCGCGGCCGTGACCTTCGTCGGCGCTGACAACGGCATCGACACCCCCGGCTACCTGAAGAAATATGCCGAGGATCGCATTCCCATCGGACAATGGTTCGCCAAGAACGCGCGCCCGGATGACCTGATGACCGTCGGGGGCGCGGGCGTTATTCCGTACTACTCCGGCATTCCCGCCTACGATGTGTTCGGCTTGGTCGATGCCCACATCGCCCACGACCCGCGCATGAGCGCATCGGACCGGCCGGGTCACCAGAAGTGGGGAAGCGACCAGTACATGCTGTCGCGCCACCCCACCCTCATCACGCACAGGTACTGCCTGCCGAGCCCCTGCTTCGAGGAACAATCGTGGACTCCGCCGGGCTACCAGTGGGTCAAGGCCGTGATCGCAGGGCCACGGCCGACCAACTATGGCTTTCTAAAGCGACGCGATCGCCCCTGATCTACCGCAAGCACACCGCACCGCCGCGCAGGACGATGCGACTGCGAGTCGGTATGGCGTCGTCGAGCGGAAGTTCAGACAAGCGCCGCAGCGGACGCACTCGGCGTGCCTCAAGACCCGGAACCGCTGAGACGCGCCGCGCCAGCACAGTACGCTCGCCCGGATATGGCACGGGCTTGCTGTCCGAGAATGAGGCATGTGCGACTGCCACTGCCATGCTCCCATCCTGAAGATCCCCGTCGCGCCGTCAAATTTTTTCAGCGACATGCCTGCGCGCGGCTTGGCAGCCCCCCCAGGCCCGATATACTGGCAGCATGGCCGGTCAGCTCTTTGACGTGTTCGTGGTGGGTTCGGCTGATCCTAGCCCCGCTGGAGAGACGCGCCTGGCTTCCGCGCTCTCCGCCAAGCACGGTGTCCCGCTGGCCACGGTGGCTAAGGCGATGTCCGCCAAGAACCTGCGCGCGGGCCAGAGCCTGGAGCAGGCTCAGGCGCAGACTCTGGTGCGTCAGCTGCAGGTCATGGGCGCGGTCACCGTCATAAGGCCAGCAGCCGGCCCACCGCGCGCTTCGTCGCAGATGCCGGCGGCGACCGGGCGAGGCCCTGCCGCGCCCTTGCCGCCGGCCATGAACATGTCTCGAGTCGATCGCCCGGCCGCGACTCCTCCCCCGGTTTCTGTTCCGTCGGCTGCTGCTGCCCCAGGCTTTGGGCCGCCTCTGGTTGCGCCACAGCCTCGCAACCCTGCAGTCTCCCAGCCTGGTTCCAGCCAGGATTCTGCGCCCCCCGGCTCCGACCCTTTCTCAGCACTGCCCGCTTCGAATTCGCCGCCTTCGAGCGGTACATGGCTGGCGCCGCCGCCCGCTGGGTCGCCCATCGGACGTTCACGCGCCACGCGCACACCGCCGCCCGCCAGCCAACAGACGAGCCCCGTTCCTGGCACCGATGCCTTCCGCGCCGATGTATCGTCGGGGCCCAGGCTCGAACTGGCACGCGGCGATGCCACCCGTCCATCTGATGACATCGTGCCGGTTCGGAACACACAGTCCGCGGGGAACTTGCGCGATATCGGCGCCACACAAGCCTCGGGCGTGGCCATGGACGAGGATCCCAGGAACCTCAATCTCGTCCGGTGCGCGCAGCACGGCCTGTACTACGACAAGACCAAAGCCTCAGGCTGTCGCAAATGCATGTCGACGGCCCGCGAGGTGGCCATGGGTTTCGAGAGCCGCAATGCTCCCGCCAGCCTCAAGGTGGCCAATCTGCGCAATCAGCCGGCCAAGCGGGCTTTCATCGGCCTGGCCGTGGCAGTCCTGCTGGGCCTGCTGCCGGCCGCCTACTACGCCTTCGGCCCGGGCTCGGCCGACGCCCGCGAGCTGCGTGTGCGGCAGGAGGTGCTTTCGCGCCAGCCAGGCACCGAGGAGATCTTGCACCAGTTCGACGAGCTGGACGAGCAGGTCAACCGGTCACGCGACCGCTCGCTCCGCAACATTGCCCTGGTGTGGGCCACCACGTCCATCGCGGCGATGGCGGGCTGGTACAAGGTTACGTAGCCGCGCTACCCGCTCGGGAGTGGTTCGCCTCGATCCAGGGCCTCGTCGCGCCGACGTCGCGCCCGTTCGATCAGCCAGACCACCAGAATTGAAATGTTGTAGAGCAAAAAGATCGGAGCCGCGAGCAAGCACTGCGTGAAGGGATCGGTGCTGGGCGTGAGCACGCCGCCCAGAACCACGGCCAACACAATGGCGTAGCGGTTGAATTTGAGCATGCTTCGGCTAGAAATCAGCCCAATCCAACCGAGGATCGACAGCACCACGGGCAGCTCAAAGGCAAGGCCGCAACCCGCCAGGGTCATCATCTGAAAATTGGCGATCTCATCCATCATGATCATAGGGGCGAGATGGAAGTGCGCACCGCCCTGAAATCCAGTGAGCAACTTGGTGAGAAAATAGGCGGCCGGCTCGCACAGAACCAGGTAGGCGAACACGGCGCCTACGGCAAAGCAGCCCACGGTAGAGCCGATGATGAGCATGGTGAGCCGCTTCTCTTTGCGGTAAAGGCCCGGCGCCACGAACTTCCAGAGCTCCCAGAACACAAAGGGCCCGGCCAGGATGAGGCCGCCGACGATGGCCAGTTTCATGTAGACCCAGAAGGGCTCGGTCAGGCTCTTGGCGTAGAAACTGAGGTTGTCGCCGGCTTCCTTGGGTAGGGCGGCCCGCATGCCGGTGCGCACCGGCCGTGTCAGCCAGTCGAAGTAACGCTCGACCAGGACGAAGGAACCGATCATGGCCACCACGAAGGCGATGCCGGCGTTGCGCAGGCGCGAGCGCAGCTCACCCAAGTGCTCGAGCAGACTCATGCGCTTGCCGTCCAGACCCTCTTTGGCCGGCCGTTCCGATGGGCTCTCTGACGCCGGTGCGGATGCCGCCGCTGGGACTGGGTCGGTGCGCATCTCCGACGAAGTCGCGGCCCATTCAGCTGTCCCAGGCACCAGCGGGGCCGACTGAATCGTCGCAGCCGCCACCGCCGCTGTCTCAATCGTCGCAGGCACCACCGCGGCCGTCTCAATCGTCGCAGGCACCACCACGGCCGTCTCAATCGTCGCAGGCACCGCTGGGCCCGTCTCGATTGCAGCGGGCGCCGCCGTGGAAGGCTCGGCCGTCGCGGGTGCAACCGCCCGCGCTGCCTGGTCGGCCATCAGGTCAGTTGGGAATTCCGTGACAATAGTTTTGTCGGACTGTCCCGAATCGTCTTGTCCTGACATGCTCCGCTAGCCTTTCTTCCGTGGCAGGGCCGGCAGGGTCGGCCGAGCCGACTTGGCAACAGCCCGAGTGGGCAGCGGGGGCGGCAGATGGCCAGCCATTCCGGGACGCAGCGATCCGGCTGGCACAGGCGGCGGACGCACTGCCACAGGAGTCGGGGGTGGCGCGACGTTCACCGGCTCGGGCGTCAGGCTGAGCATCTCGGGCGTGGGCGTCAGCGCGGGCCGATTGGCGTCGGGCGGCGGGTTCATGACCATGGTCACGCCCGCGGCGCTCCCCGCGGTCGGGCGAGTCGACGCGGCTTTGGACGCCGATATTGCGGTCTTGATGGCCGCGCGTCGCTGCTCGACCACCTCGCGCGCCTTGCGCTCTTGCTCCTCGCGCTGGGCGCGCTCCTGGACGGCCTGCTCCTCGTCGCGATGCATCTGCGCCTCGCTCTCCGCGCGCCGTCGCTCAGCCTCTTCGCGCGCCACGCGTTCTTGCTCTTCGTGCTCAGCGCGCTTCTTGGCGGCCTGCTCCTCGTCGCGACGCTTCTGCTCTTCGCGCTCGACCCGCCGCTTTTCCGCCTCCTCGCGTGCCTTGCTCTCCTGCTCTTCTTTCTCGGCGTGCTTCTTGGCGGCTTTCTCTTCGTCGCGACGCTGGCGTTCCTCGCCTTCGAGGCGTCGCCGCTCAGCCTCCTCGCGTGCCTTGCTCTCGGCTTCCTCGCGTGCCTTGCTCTCCTGCTCTTCTCGCTCGGCGCGCGCCTTGGCCGCCAGCCCGTCCGCACGACGCTTCTGCTCCTCGCCTTCGATGCGCCTGCGTTCAGCCTCTTCGCGCGCCTTGCGTTCGCGCTCCTCGCGATCGGCCCGTCGCTTGGCGTCCTGGGCCTCATCACGACGCTTCAGCTCCTCGGGAGGAAGCATGGTCGCATCGCGCAGCTCTGCCAGCGGCCCGCGGATGGCATCATCCAGTCCGATCTCGTTCTTGATGTCCGAGGCTGCTTTGCGCACCTCACGAATGGCCTTACCAAGGCCAGAAGCGATCTCCGGGAGCATATTGGGCCCAAGGAAGATCAGCGCTACGAAAAGAATAACGAGGATCTCCTGGAAGCCGAGGTTCAACACGGCGTTGTTTCTAGATCGGAATCCCGCGCGGTTCCAGGCCGGATAGAGGGAGATTAGCCGCGAAACAGCTCCATCTGGCGCGGAGGGTCGATGGCGTAGGCGTCATAACCGCGCGAACGCAAAATTTCGGCAAAGGTTTCCGCGAATCCCCTGTGCAGGGCGACCTCGTGCGCCCCGGTCGCTTCGAGATAGGCGATGAGATCAGGGAAGCCTGCCTGGTTGGACAATGCGATGCCCTGGTCAGCGCGCACGCAATCCACCGCCGTGCGCTCGACACTGAAGCCGGAAACAAAGGCAAAGGATGGAGTGTCAAGCGCGCCAAGCATCGGGGCATCGCGCGCCTCCGGTGGCCAGAGCAATGCCTCGTTGGGGCCCAGCTTTCCCGCAAAGCGACGCAGCGTCGGCACTGAAGCCCCGGCCTGACCAAACCGACCCAGCGCGCTTACGATGGTGCTGTGAGCGCGCGCGGCGATGCCAGCGGCCTGCAGCGCTTCGACCGTCGCTGGCGCCGGGCCAAAGGGCGACACGAGCAGGACCGGAGCACGCTGCGCGGCCAGGGCTGCCTGCACAAACCGCCGCAGCGCTGCTTCTGCTTCCTCGCGCGGCGGCAACACAAAACGCGGATCCCCGAAAGTGGCGTCCAGGCACACGGCATCCGCGCTACGCACTTCCGCAGCGCCCAGGCTGGCAAAAGCGCGCTCGCGGCAGACGGTTCCGGCGTAGAGCAGGCGGCGACCGCCGACTTCGCAAAGCAACGAGGCCGCTCCCGGCAAGTACCCCGCAGGCACCAGCGCCAGGCGCAAGCCGCCCAGGTTGAAGGCCCGTCCGAACCCAGCAGGCAACGTGCGCGCACGCAAGCGCTCCCCGGCTGCGCCCAGCAGCACCAGCGTGCCCTCGGTGGCCAGTAGCTGTCGTCGCCCCGCCCGGCGCGACGACAGGCCAAACGATGTCCCGGGCGCCAGCGCCTTGGCGTGCGAAAGGAACACGAGATTGGTGGCAAACCCCGCGGCATCGCAGGTGAGCTGCGTGCCATCCAAAGTGACACCTGCGTGGTAGCTGAACGCGTGCTTCCGCCGCCGGGGCATAAGACGGTCCTTATAGCGTGATCGTCAGTGGTGGGGCGGGGTAAGATCGCGGACTTCGAGGGCTCGCACGATGCGTTCGCTCTCTTCGACGAGGCCCGGGTCGCGATCGCGCAAGAAGCGCTTGACGGTGATCAGGAAGCCCTTGCTGCGCAAGACCGCCACCCACAAGCGCGGGAAGCCGTTGCGGTCTTCAGGATGCGCCCTTGGATCGTCGGCGACAAAGGCGCGTCCCTCCAGGCCGCGGCCCGCGAAGGAACGCACTTCGCCCAGGGTGGGCGAACCTGCCAAAGCTCGCCGCGCGTCGCCTACCAAACGGTCAAGATCGGGCGTTTCCAGGCTCTCAGCAATGGTCAGCAACCACAACACGGGGCGCGCTCCGCTGGCTTCCAGACGGATCCGGGCTGAGGCCGGATGGCCCTTGGTCACGTCGAGGCTGTCGCTCCAAGTTGACGGCACGGTGAGCGCGAGCACCTGCCAGCCTGCAACGGGGTAAAAACGCTGCGAGGTTTCGTCGATCGCCAGATCGAGGGCGTGACTCTGGCTGGGATCGCGCACGAAAAAGCGGTCAGGCAGGGGCTGGCCCGGCTCGGGCTGGGGCGGCAGCCTTGCCACTGCATCGCCGCTGGCGACTGATTCTGCCAGCGCCTTCATCGGTTCCAGGAGTTCGACCATCTCCAGCGGTGGCCGGTCCTGCAGCACGCGATCCACCACCTTGCCAAGCTTGTCTGCCTCTGCCTTTGCCTTGGCAGCCTCGCCAGAGGCCGCCAGCAAGAGCGTCTTGTCGTACAACACCAAGGGATGGCCGGGCGCAAGCTCGTCGGCGCGCGCATAGGCGCGCATGGCCAGATCATCCAGGCCCCAGCGCCAGGCGCGATAGCCCAGGTTGAGGAAGTTCTGCGCTGCCAGAAACCCGTCGCTGGTCTGCTGGCTGACTTCTTCAAAGGCGGCCATGGCGCCGTTGGGCGCGCCCCCTTGCATGAACAGATTCCCCAGCGATGTCCAAGATTCCACCGACGACGCCAACTCGACCGTGCGCCAGGCCGCGCGCGCGGCTTCCTGAAGGCGATTGCCCCGTCGGAACGCCGAGGCCAGGCGGCCCCATGCCTCTGCGTCGTCAGGATGGTCGGCGACTGCGCGCTCGGCTGCGGAAATTTCAGCAAGTAGTGGATTGGCTGCGGGAGCCGGGGCGAATTGGGCAACCGGGGCCGGAGCCGGAACCGGGGCCGAAGCCGGGGGAACCGGGGCCGGCATCGGATGGGCGCACGCGCCCGCCAGCGCCAGCACCGTCAGAAAGCGGAACTGAGTCATCGAGGTGAGTCTAGTCGATTAGATGGGTCGGTGGCGGCCAAGGCGCGCGCAAACGAGGCATTCTCGGCGCCTCGTCAAGACCGAGTCGACATGGCCTGGCAAAGCGATTCTGCTCATCGGTATTTTGCCAATTTCGCATGGATGACATTCGAAGATCGCGATCTTGCACTGCCTGAACATTTGCATAGTATGAGGGGAATGGCCTTCACAAGCCGGGAAGCTCCCCTCAACGAAGCGCAGGCTGCGGCCTGTGCGCATGGCGATGGGCCGTTGCTGGTCATCGCAGGCGCAGGGTCGGGCAAGACCCAGACCCTGGCGCATCGGGTAGCGGCGCTTCTGGAACGTGGGGTAGATCCTCGGCGCATCCTCTTGCTCACCTTCACCCGCCGAGCTGCACTCGAGATGACCCGACGGGCGGCGCGGCTGGCCGCGCGGCAGCGCGATCTTGAAGGAACCTTGCCCTGGGCCGGAACCTTCCACGCCGTGGCCAACCGCCTGCTGCGCCAGCACGCCCAGGTGGTGGGACTGGATCCGGGTTTCACCTTGCTCGACCGTGAGGACTCGGCCGACCTGATCGATGCCGTGCGCGCCGAGTCCGGTCTGGGCCAGCAACAGCGACGCTTCCCGCGCAAAGGCACGGCCCTGGCCATCTACTCACGCGTGGTGAACACCCAGTCGTCGCTGCGCGCCTGCCTGGAGCGGGCCTTTCCCTGGTGTCTCGAATGGGAGGACGCCTTGCGCGGACTTTTTGCCGGCTATGTTGAGGCCAAGCTCAGTCGGCAAGTGCTGGACTACGACGATCTCCTGCTCTACTGGTATCACTTGCTGGGCGATGCGAGCGTGGCCAAGGCCGTCTCGGATCTCTACGATCACATCCTGGTCGACGAGTACCAGGACACCAATGTGTTGCAGGCCGAGATCCTGCGCCGCCTGCGGCCCGACGGACGGGGCGTGTGCGTGGTGGGCGACGATGCCCAGTCGATCTACGCCTTTCGCGCAGCCACGGTACGCAACATCCTGGATTTTCCCAAGCAGTTCGCGCCGCCCGCCACCGTGCTCACCTTGGCGCAGAACTACCGCTCGACCGGGCCGATTCTGGCCGCAGCCAATGCGGTCATCAGTCTGGCGGCTGAACGATTCACCAAGGATCTCTTCAGCACGCGCAAAGGCGGAGCGCGACCGTGTCTGGTCACCGTGAACGACGAGGACGCCCAGGCCAGCTTTGTCGCGGATCGCGTTCTGGAACAACGCGAGGCTGGCGTCTTGTTGAAACAGCAAGCGGTGCTCTTCCGCACAGCCCATCACAGCGACACCCTGGAGGTCGAGCTGGGCCGCCGCAACATTCCCTTCGTGAAGTTTGGCGGCCTGCGATTCCTCGAGGCGGCGCATGTGAAGGACGCGCTGGCCTGTTTGCGCTGGGCCGAAAATCCGCGCGACGCTCTGGCTTCGGCCCGCGTGCTGCAGCTTCTGCCCGGCATGGGACCGGTGCTGGCCGGTCGGGTTCAGCAGATGCTGCTGGCTGACCGGGAGAACCCGGCCAAGGTCATGGCCCGCGCTGTGCCACCGGCAGCGGCCGCCGCAGACTGGCCGGCCTTGGTCGAGTTGGTGCAGACGCTCACGGATCCCAGCACGCCTTGGCCCGGGCAATTGGCCCGCGTGCGCCGGTTCTACGAACCGCATCTGGAACGGCTCTACGACAACGCGCGCACGCGCCTGGCGGATCTCGATCAGATCGAACGCCTGGCCGACGCAGCCCCTTCGCGTGAACGCTTTCTTTCCGACCTGACCCTGGATCCACCCGAGAGCGCCGGCGCCCTGGCTGGCCCGCCCCACCTCGACGAGGACTTCTTGATCCTGTCGACGATTCATTCCGCCAAGGGACAAGAATGGGACACCGTCTATGTGCTCAGCGTGGCCGACGGTTGCATCCCGTCCGACCTAGCCACCGGCCGCGCCGAAGAGATCGAGGAAGAGCGGCGTCTGCTCTACGTGGCCATGACCCGCGCCAAGAACACACTGAACCTGATCCACCCGGTGCGCTTCTTCATCCGCCAGCAGAGCCGCCACGGCGATCGCCATGTCTACACTCCGCGCAGCCGGTTCCTGTCTGAAAGCGTGCTCAACCACTTCGATCAATTCGCGCCTGCGCAGCGCCACGAAGCAATTCCCGCAGCCATTGTCACCAGCCGCGTGGACATGGCCGGGCACCTGCGCGCCCTGTGGCAGTAACTACGGCTCGTGAGACACCCCAGGCCAGAGATTGCACTGAATTCTGCGTTTAGCCAGCAACTGGTTTCGCCCGTTGCCGACAACTCCTGCTGGTGCTTTCCACGCAACCAGCAGCAAGTAGTCACACTCACGCGACCGCGGGCGCGGCCCCGTACGAACGCCATTGCCCCGAAACGACCCTGCTTTTCAAAACGATACAGGAACATTGGTCGACGTTCCTGGCGGATCTTGAAGCGGGAGGCGGCGAACTGCCCGCCTTCGTGCTTGACGAATTCGAGGCCTATCTTCGCTGTGGCATTCCAGTTCACGGCTTTCTTCGCGTCCGATGCAAAGGCTGTGGGCACAGTAGAGTCGTGGCATTCGCATGTAAGCGACGTGGATTTTGCCCGAGTTGTCTCGGCCGACGCATGGCCGATACCGCGGCGTTCTGTGTGGATCACCTTTTCCCGCGTGTGCCTACCCGGCAATACGTTCTGTCGCTGCCCTATGCCTTGCGATTCAAGATGGCCTATTCCGCCGATGCTACAAGCGTGGTTCTTGGAGCATTCATCAGCGCCATCAACTCTGACCTCCGCCGCCGCGCACGGAAGCGCAAGCTGCGCGGTCGGATGCAGACCGGAAGTCTGACCGTCGTGCAACGATTTGGATCGTCGCTGAATCTGAATGTTCATTTTCACGCCATCGTGATGGATGGTGTGTACGCGGAGCAGCCCGATGGAACTATGCTGTTCCATCCGTTGCCCGCACCCAGCGACGAGAACATCGCGCGCATGGCGCGCGCCGTGTGCCGGAAGGTCACTCGCTACCTGGGGCAGCTCACGGGGGAAGACAAGGACCAGCAGCTGACCCTCGACCATCTGGCCAATGCCTCGGTGCAAGGCCTGGTCGCGACTGGCCCGCGCCGAGGCTGCCGCGTGTTGCGCCTGGGAGGCACCGGCGAAGATGCCGTGGCCGCAATCATAGGCAAACGATGCGCAGACGTCGCCGGTTTCAACGTGCACGCCAACGTCCGCGTAGGCGCCAACGATCGCGACGGCCTCGAACACCTGTGCCGCTACCTGGCCAGGCCGCCGATTGCGAACGACCGTCTGCAGGAACTGCCCGACGGCCGACTTGCCTTGCGCTTCAAGCAAGCCTGGCGAGACGACTACGCTTCACACTGCACCTCCTTGTCGCTTGTTGATGCTATCAGATGTTCGTTCTGCTCGGATGCGTGACCAACGGGCGGTTGCCGGCGGCACGGCAGCAGCAGGGTCATAGAGGTACTG
>Ga0265330_10000148_pt1 | contig 56581 bp, 51 predicted proteins | sample 41919metaG_FD_202083 | JGI IMG/M metagenome (GOLD analysis project Ga0265330, IMG submission 202083) | Rhizosphere microbial communities from Carex aquatilis grown in University of Washington, Seatle, WA, United States - 4-19-19 metaG | ecosystem: Host-associated > Plants > Roots > Rhizosphere...
CTCCCACAGAACGGAAAACAGCATTCGGGGGCGCCTCAGCGCACCCGAATACCCCCAACGCGAATTTGCGGTCTACCGATTTTCCGTCGCTGCCATGACGCACCGCTGATCACGGCTGGGGCGATGGGAAGACGGCAGTTGGTCGGACCGTATGCGTCTCCTTCGATTTGAAGGAGATGGTCCTTCATTTTGACCGGAAGCGCCGCCGGTTCTACTTCTTGTCGCTCCCGGGCTCGCAGGTCTTGACGTCAACGCTGCGACTGCCCGGCGGCCCGTAACGCTTGGCCACGGCCAGCTCATTCCACAGCGGACTCTTGCGCAGCTCCGCCAGCACAGGCGCCTCGAGACTGTCAGCGTCGGTCCCGTAGATCCCGATATCGGGACGCCGGCCCAGCGCACATTCCTCGCCCAGATGCACACGCGGGTTTGCCTCCAGCACGGCGGCTGCCAGTAGCGTCTTGAGTCCCTCAAAGGCCGGTTCTCGACTGTCAGCGGCCCCGCGCGCGGCGGGCGAGCGACAGCTCCGAATCACAACGGCTTGATCTGAATGGCGCCCTTCGAACGGGCGGGGCACTTCCCAGGATTCAAGTTGTGGCGCCAATTTCGGCGCCCGCTGCAACCACTTGGGCGGCACATCCAGGAAGACCGCCCCGCGACCCACCAGTCCGAGCGCCAGCCGGCCGTCGGGCGCCTCGGCCATGGACACCACTTCGGCCTCGGCCAAGACTGGCACCGCCGGGTGAAGCGGCCGCGCCACGCTTTCGCTCTCCAGCAGCCACAGCCCACGCCCCGCCACCCACACGCGCTTCGATCGATCCCGCATGAGAACGCCCACGTCGTCGTCGAGACCGCTGGGTGCCAGGGCCTGGCAATTGCCCCAGCGCAGGTCGTACAGGCACAGCCCCTGGTTGGTGGCCAGAAGCAACCGTCCCTTGCTCCAGGCCAGTGCATCCCGGATCTGCACGCGCACGCCATTGATGGCGACCGGCACATCGTCAATCAGCGGAATGCCACCCGCCTCGTTGAGATCCAGACGGGCCATGGCCCAGGAAAACGCGCCAAAGGGCAAGCCGATCCAGGGCGGGCCCACGCCCGCCACGAAGCGCAGCGGCTCACCCACCGCCGACTTGACCGACAGGATTCGCCGCCCGGCCTGCGCGTCCAGCGCACCGCCCGCGTCTGCCACAGCGCCGTGGCTGGACGAAGGCAAGCTCATGACCATGCGCCACTTGCCAGCCGAATAGTTCCACAGCCCCTGGTTGTCGACGTTCCACAGCTGCTTGTCGGGGGTGGCAAAGGTGTCGTCGGGCTCCAGCGCGATGTCCTCCTGGCTCATCACCTTGAAGCTGCCGTCCTTCCATTGCCCGGTGACGAAGGTGTCCTTCAGCCCGTGCATGTGGCCGTTATAGGTGCGGGGCGGACCAGCCTTGGCCACGATGACATTGGTCTTGTCGTCGAGCGGGATGCTGACCAGAGCGGCCCATACGCGCTCTTCGCCGGAATTCCGTCCCGCGCCCATCAGATCACGCGGCGGCGCCACGGTTTCGGGCACGGCACGCCAGCCTCCGCGCGCATACAACAGCGGACCGCCGTGCCCGTAGAAAGCCAAGCCATCGCCCATGCGCTCGATCTCGGTGGGGAGGGAAACGGAATCCTGCCCGTCGAGCAGGTGGCGATGCGTGCTGTCAGCGGTGATGTCCATAAAACCGCCGCCGGCCAGGGTGAGGATGACCCGCTCGCCGTCGAGATAGGCTCGGCCCACGGCGCGCAGGTCGGCCCGCGCGCCGTGCTGGACCTTGAAGCCCACGGACCCCATGGGTTTCCATTCCTTGACCTTGGCGTCGACCTCCACCACGTCCTGGGTCGACACCACGATGGCAGCGGCTCGGCCCGGCACGGGCAGGATCTGTGTAATGGGCGTGTCTGGCGCCCCCGGCGGAAGCTTCGCCCGGTCGCCGCTGGCGGACCAAAGCGCGACAGACTTGCCGCTGGCATCGACCCGAGCGATGAAACTGGCAGGATCTTCGGGTCGGGTACTGCCGCCAAAAGCCCAGATCTGCCCGTCGCCCAGCTCGGCAAGGCCCTGTAGCCCGTCCCATCCGCCCTTGGCAGGGATCTCCTTGATGGTGCCCGCCGCCAGATCGATGACCTGCAGCTTGGTGACACGGTCTTCGTGTTCGCTGCCCACCCACAGACGGTCCTTGCTATCGAGCAAGTATCTCGTGGGCGCGTCGAGCGGGTATTCGCGCCCGGTGCCCAGGTCCTTGAGCTTGTGGGCAAACCCTCGGCCCGCGCCTGAACCGTAGGATGCGCGACTGGGATTGCTGATGACCACCAGCACGCCGGCCTTTCGTCGCCCGATCCATTCTGGTCGCCCGTCAACCTCGCCCACCTTGGTCAACGACAAGTCGTCCGGATTGACCCGGACGACCGCACCGTTGGAAAGACCCGCATAGATGCCCTTGTCGTCGCCGGAGCCCAAGCAACGGAAGCTGCGTCGCGTGTCTCGTTCACCGAGCAAACTGAAACTGGCGTGATCGAATGCCATCAGGTTCCCTGCGCTGCTCAGGGCGACAATTCGATCGCCGACCAGCAGGCTGTCGCGCAGGGCGTTCCCATCGGCGTAGGACTCGATCGCAAGCGTATTGGACCCCGACTTGCGTGCCCTGACTCGGCTGCTCGGGTCCGTCCCCATGGTTTCTTGCCGCCAGGATTCGACGGATCGGTAGACCAGGAAGAACGCACCGCCGGCCACAAGCAACGCACCCACCACGATGCCTGCCAGCAAAGCGAGACGAGCCCGCGGTCGAGTTGGGTGAGCGGGCTGCGACGAATCAGGAGGAACAGCAGGAATGCCGGCGCACGGTGCCGTCCCGGCCGGCGCGCGCGCGGGCGCTGCGCTTGCGAGGTTTCCGCTTGGCCGCTCCACCGACGCTGCCGGTTTCTTCATCGTGCCCGGAGGCGGAGTCGCCGCCTTGGGCCGCGGAGCCGCTGGCTGCGCAGGTCTTGCCGGGGCTGGCTGAGCAACGAGAGGGGTGGACCCGGGTTGTTTCACTTGGCCCGGCGAGCCCGTTGGTGCAGGCGCACGGGCCAAAGGCGCGGCCGAATCTCGCGCTGGCTCACTGCCTGACGGCCGCTGGGCTGCCGACGACTGGGCCACTGTGCCACCGGCCCGAGGATCGGGATCTCCGCCCGAAGTCGGAGGCTTGCGCGATGGCGGGACCGCAGGTGGGGGCTGCGCTAGGTTGGCGCCCGATGCGGGTGGCTTTGCGGTTGGGATCGAGCCGGCGATGCCACCGGATCCCGTGGCGTCGCCGGCCGTCGGCAGTTTTAGCGCAGCAGCCAGGGCGCGCACCGCGGCCGACGCCGCTGGATTGGAGCGCGGGGCCGGTGTCTGCACCGAGCGGGTGCCGCCCCCAGTCTGCGGGGATCTTCCCGCCCGGGCTACGGGTGCCAAAGGAACAGTTCCCGAGGAGCCAGCTCGCGTGCCTGCCTCAGGCGTCCGAGCTGGTAGTGCGCCCGACGTCGGCACACCCGATCCAGCGCGTCCGCCCCCCTGGGGCGGCTTCGGAGGAGGTCCGGGTGACATGCGGCAGTATATCTAGGATACACGACGTTTCCGCTTTGCGGTACGACGTTACACTGAGGGGCCATTCTCATCCGAGGCTAGATGTGGTAGCCATCAGCCCATGTGTGGGACAAGGAGTCTGCGATATTTCATATGCAACCCAGCAATCTCCCTGATTGCCGGAATGCTCATTTCGGGCGCGTTCGGGTGTACGAGCGTCAAGCCCCCGAACTTTGGTACTGGCAACGATGCCGCGTCTGGCGGCTCGGACGGCGCAGGCCTACGCTCTGATGTTGGAGGAGGGGCGAACGGAGACGTAGGTCGGCTCAGTGACGGCAAGATCGCGCCGGATGGCGCAAGAGACGGGGCCAGTCCAGTAGACAGCCCGGTGTCGGGCGGAAGTGACGGAAGCGTCGGGAGTGGCGGAACTACCGGAATCGGCGGAAGTACCGGCACTGGCGGAAGTACCGCAATCGGTGGAAGTACCGACACTGGCGGAAGTACCGCAATCGGTGGAAGTACCGGCACTGGCGGAAGCATCTCAAGCGGTGGAAGTACCGGCACTGGCGGAAGCATCTCAAGCGGTGGAAGTACCGGCACTGGCGGAAGCATCTCAAGCGGTGGAAGCACGGTGAGTGGTGGGCCCGATGCCGCTCTCGATGCCCCGGTGATCCCTCCCGATGGGTCGTCGCCCTTGCCCATCGGCTCAGCGTGCTCGGCCAGCGCCGCATGTGCCCTCGGCAACTGCGTGGACGGCGTTTGCTGCGAGATCGCCTGCTCAGGATGCAACGCTTGCACACAGACACTGACGGGCAAGAAGGATGGTACCTGCGCCCCCGTCATCAGCGGCCAGGACCCACACAACAACTGTGCGGACGAGACAGCCACCAAGCAATGTGGAAACGACGGAACGTGCGATGGAGCAGGGGCCTGTCGCAAGGTGAGCACGAGCCACATTTGCACGCCAGCGTCGTGCAGTGCCGACAACAAGACTTTCACACCCTTGACGACTTGTGACGGCGCCGGGGCCTGCACCGTCGCCACGCCGCAGAGCTGCGGAGCGTTCCAATGCGCCACCTCGGGGTGCTTGAAGGCCTGTTCCGCACAGACGGACTGCGGTGCTGGCAACTACTGCAACATCCCCGCTGGCGCCACCGCCGGCACTTGCGCGGCCACCAAGGCAAATGGTCTGGCGGCCACTCAAACCTTCGAGTGCACCTCCGGTGTGGTGGCTGATGGCGTCTGTTGCAACCAGGCTTGCACCGGATGCTCGGCATGCACCAAAGCTCTGAACGGCCAGACCGATGGACAGTGCCTTTCCGTTCCAAACGGGCAAGTGGCTCATAGCGCCTGCCCGGCCTCGGGCACAACCTGCGGACTGGATGGCTATTGCGATGGCGCCAACAAATGCCGCTTCCCCGCCGCGGGAACCTCCTGCGGGACCTCCTGCCTCGGCTCGACCCTGACAACCAAGACCTGCGATGGCGCGGGCGTCTGCAACTCGGCGAATTCGACCTGTGGTGGCGGACTTGTGTGTGGCGCCACGACTTGCAAGACAACTTGCGCCAGCGACATTGATTGTGTCACTGGCGACTATTGCTCGTCCGGCGGAACCTGCGCGACGAAGCTCGCCAACGGTGCGGCCTGCAGCACCTCCAATCAATGTCCGGCGGGAAATACCTGCGTGGAAAACGTGTGCTGCAGCAGCGCCTGCGGAATAGCCTGTAAGTCCTGCAAGACCGCAGGCGCCACCGGCACCTGCTCCTTCGTTGCCCCTGGCACGTCGTGTGGACCCGCATCGGTCTGCAGCGCCGCCGGAAGTTGTGGCGCCTGCAACCAGAACGCCACATGCCCACCCCCCAACCAGCCGTGCAAGACTGGAACGCTCGACTGCTCGACGGGAGTCCCCGTGTGCAATGCGACGGGAAATTATCCAGCAAGCCAGTCCTGTGGTCTAGCCGCCTCGTGCAACTCATCCACGAACAAAGCGACCCCAGCCCAGATGTGCGACGGCAATGGCAATTGCCCCAACGTCACCCCGGTGAACTGTTCTTATGGCTGCAGTGGCACTATCTGCGCCCCCCCCAAAACCAATGGCACGTCATGCTCTGCGGGAAGCGAATGTGCCAGCGGCAAGTGTATCGATGGCGTCTGCTGCACAGCCAGCGGTTCGTCTTGCCCGACTTGCCAGGCGTGCAATCTGAATGGTTCGGGAACTTGTTCAAACAAGGCTTCCGGTGCAGCCGATAGCGCTTGTCCGGCATCCACAGCCAACTGTCTGGCTGGCGGTTGCAATGGAGCTGGAGTCTGCGCGCCCCTATCCGCGGGGACCTCGTGTGGGAGCGGCGTCTGCACAAATGGTCCGGAGGATCCCTTCACCCTCGGCCAATACACTGCGCCCACCTACCAACCTCGGCTCTGTGACGGAGGATCGGGTGCCTCCCACTGCCTGCTCGGCGGCGATCAAGGATGCGGCAACCTGACCTGCGCTAGCGCCACCAGCTGTCGCTCCGGCTGTACCCGAGACGCCGATTGTGTCGCGAGCCATGGTGGTGGCACCTACTACTGCGCCGGCATAACCTGCGCGCTGCGGAAAACCTTTGGCGCCCCATGCACGACCCACAACCAGTGTCTTTCGCGCGTATGCCTCCAGGGATCTTGTGCCGAGTGCACGAGCGACGACGATTGTCCAAGTACCTCCCCGAGCTGTTGCCCCAGCGGAAGCGGGGGCACTGGTTTATGTAATTCTGCTGGAGTTTGCGATGACTATGCTTCCAATCCGGACGGCTCTGTCTGGTGCAGCAACGCTGGCGTGTGCGGAAGCCGCCACTCCGTGTGTACTGGCAACTACTGCGGGTGTGGTTCTGTCGTGGATTGTCCAATCGGTACACTCTGTAACCCAAGCAACAAAAAGTGTCTGGTCAATGGCGGCCAGCCATGCGTGCAGAGTTCCGACTGTCTATCCAACAACTGCGGCACTAACGGTCTTTGCACCCTATCCCCGCCGGGCACCATTTGCGCCGCAGATTCCTACGGCTCCGGCCGTCCCACAGGGTGCAGCAGCGCCTCGGCGAACTGCGACGACCAAGCCACGACAATTCTCAACAGCATTTGCTACTGAGGAGAAGCCGAGGAGTCGCTCGGCCGTTTCCCGCGGGCCGCACCTCCGGGCTGCGGTGAATTAAGCTCTCGGGCAAGTCAGCGCTGTCCCGTGCCCCTGCGACCGCGGCCAGGCGTTGGCCGATTGCCCGTAGTTTCCGGTCGCCTGCAGCGCTTCAGAACTTGCCAGCGCAGACCACGCCCAGGCCGGGGGTCGGGCTGCACTGGAAGTGGAAGCCGGTCTCGGCGGCTGCCACCTTGTCCGCTGGGGCGCTGGGGCCGCTGATGAGCAGATAGGTCGCGATTCCACCCAGAACGGCAGCGCCTACGTAGCCTGCAATCGCGATGTACTCGGCGGAATTGACGTTGTCGTACAGCGATTGGCAATTGGATCCCGGCAAGGCAACCGGGTTGCAACTCTTGTTGTCGTTATACGACTTGGCTCGGCTCTCGTGGGTCAGGTGGAAGGCGATGCCGGTGCCGAGGGAGCCGAGCGCGGCCACGCCGAGAATCACGCCGACGGTTCGTCCTGTCCCCCAAGTACTGGGCTGTGCCTGCGGTTTCTCCTCTTTCGGCGCCACTGTGCCGCCCGCAAGCAGCGGCGGTGGGTTCTCCGACGGTGGTGGCAACGGCTTGGCGGCTGGCGGGACCGCGACGAAAACCAACGGCTCGCGGGCCAACCCGCGGGCGGGCACCACGACGGTTCGAACAATCGGCAGGTAGCCGGGCGCCTGTATCTCCAGGGCAATACTGCCTGCCGTGACGCGCAGGGGCACAGTCAGCGGCAAGGTCGCGATCTGCACGCCATCCACCTTCACCGTCCCCTCCTTGGCTTCTCCAGGCAGTTCGAGAGAGCCCAGATGCCCTTGAATATCGTTCAGGGCCTGGTTGAGAGACTTCTTGTTGTGACTGATCCAGCTGTCCTCGGTGTGCTTGAGTGCCTCAGTGAGGTAGTTCTCAGCCTCCAGCCAGCGGCCCAACGCCTGCTCGGCCAGCGCAATCTGGGCTAGGGCACGGGCACTCTTGGACAGTTCGTACGCGCGGCGGAACTCTTTCAACGCCTCCTCGTCCTGACCCTTCTGGCGCAGGTCGAGGCCCTTCCGGATCAAGGCGGCCTCGCCCCCAGCGTCGCCCGACTCTGAGGTCTTGCGACCTGCGGCGGCACCGGTACTCCAGGTGAGCAGGATGACGGAAAGCAGTAGCTGAATGGTTGGTAGCTTTGTCATATGGCGATCACTCTATGATGGGGGCGTTGTTCACACCACGTTTCGTGGCCTGCGCTTCGTTTTCTGAGGGTTCGGCCGCGTGCCTGCTTTTACCAGGTTTGTGAGGATTTTCGGTCTTGCTTCGTCTTTCGCCCGCAGTCGCCGCAGTCGCTCTTGGTATCGGGTCGAGCCGGATCTGGGCTGGGGGCATCTCGCCAGGCCCGAACGAGATGATCTTTGGCTCGTAGCCCGGGGCCCAAACCCGCAGCACATGGGATTCGCCATCGGCTGGTACCGTGGTGTGTAGCGGGCCGATCGAGGGCGAGCCGTCGTCGACAGATATCCGGGCCTCGGCAGGGCTCGTGGTGATGTCGATGTGTCTGACAGCGGGAGGAATACGCCCGGGCTTCTCGTCCGCCACAGGCTCAGACAAGGACGCGGCCTTGCGCGGCGCAGGGGACGGGGTCGATGGTGAACGGAGCAGAACCCAGAAGACGCCGGCAAGCAGAGCCGCACCGGCAATCACGCCGCCAACAACCAGTGCCTGCCGGTGGCGGCCACGAGGCACCAGATCGGTGTTTGAAGCGCCGCTGCGAGGTCGTCGGGCTTTGCTGCTGGGCGACTTTTCTCCGGTCGGAAGGCTCTTGGTGGCGCTCCCCATCGATGCAGAAGGCGTCGACGGAGGGCGCGGCGCAACGCCAATTCGAGCGCCGAAACCGCTTGCCTGAGAATCGCCTGTCGGCAGGATGGCCGTGACGGCATTCTGGCGAAACGCACCGGACATGGCGTGACGGGTCTGGTCGCTCGCGAAAGGCAGCAAGGCAGCCCCGAACTCAAGCAGCGAGTGATAGCGGTTCTCGGCTTCAGGCAACAGAGTTCGGATCACGATCTTTTCCAGCTCTGACGGACAGTCTGGCCTTGCGTCGCGCAGGGGAACAATTGCGACATTCGAGATATTGTAGAGAATCTCGAACGGGTTCTCACCGGGGTGGGCCCGCGCTCCTGCCAGCATCTCGTACAGAATGAGACCCAGGGCGTACTGATCGCTGAGGTGGTCCACCTGGCGCGCGCCGCGGGCCTGCTCAGGGGACATGTAGGCCGCCGTGCCCAATACCGTCAGCGTCCCGGTGAGCGCCCCGGACGGTTGCTCGGTCATCAGCTTCGAGACACCAAAATCGAGCACCTTGGGAACCAGACCGCCCCACGGTCCCTCCGTGAGAAAAATGTTCTCCGGCTTGAGATCGCGATGGACGACGCCCTCGGCATGGCCGGCAGCAACAGCGGAAATAACCGGGAGCAGAATGTCAGCCGTCTCGCTGACCTCCAACCGACCGCGGCTCTCCAGCAGACGCCCGAGAGTCTGCCCCTCCAGGTACTCCATCACCATGTAGGGCGTATCGCCGTCGCTGCCGACATCGGTAACGCGTACGATATTGGGGTGGTTTATGCGCGCAGCCACTTCCGCCTCGCGCAAGAAGCGCGCGCGAAATTCGGGAGTTTGCGCGATGGCGGGCAGCAGAGTCTTGATCGCGAAGCGCTTCTTCAGGGCAGGATGGAACGCTTCATAGACGGTTCCCATCCCGCCCTCGCCGATGGTCCGAACGATTTGGTAGCGGGCAAAAACCTGGCCGACTTGTAGCTGGGTGTTGGCGTCCATCTGTTGCAGTCAGAAGAAGGATACCAGTTCACGGCGCAGCACACAAAGCCCCGACTCTATCCGTCCAGAACCAATGCGAGAGTCACGACATGCGGGGTGTGGGGGAGCATATCGTACGGATTGATAGCGACAGTGGGCAGGCCCAGGCGCGCCGGGCCTGCCAGGTCGCGCGCCAGGGAAACGGGATAGTAGAACTGAATCGGGCTGGCGTTCTGATTCCACACCTTGCTGTTCGGACTCCCTCCCTGCATAGAAGCTACTTGCGTTTTTGCAGCCAATACCCCAGCAGGCCAACCGCCAACGTGGCCAGGCCCACCAGGCTCTCCCGCGGCCGCTCGGCCACGGTGAAGCCTGTGGCGCCGATCACGAACGCCAGAAACAGGGCCGGCACCCAGGGCCAGCCCGGAACCTCCAGCGTCGGCCCCTGCTTGTGCCGCTGCCACACCAGACCCAGCACGGTGGCTGCGGTCATCAGGCTCAGGGTGAAGCCGACATAGGTGAGCAAACTGGCAAAGGCCGTTGTCCACAGGGCCACGATGGCGATCGCCGTCTGCGCGAGGAGCGCAATGCGCGGGGGCCGGCCCGGCCGCACGGCGAGCACCCGCGGCAGTAATCCGTCGGCGGCCATGCGCGCCGCGACCTGGGGCCCGGCCATGGCCAGCGACGAAACGCAGATCGCGAGCACGAAGGCAATCAATCCTGAGACTAAGGTGGCCAGGCGCGGCCCGCCCAGCACCAGAGCGGCGATGCGGCCCACGTCGACCTTTCCCGCAAGCAGGGACGCCGGCGCGCCCAGCACGAACACGGCATTCAGCCCGAGGTAGAGCGCGGTCACCAGCACAGTCCCCAGCACCAAAGCTCGCGGCAGGTTCCGCTTCGGCTGCGCCACCTCGCCGCCCACGTACACAGCCGCGTTCCAGCCCTGGTAGCTGTACGAGACAATCACCAGAGCCACGCCCAAGCCCGCCACGCGGCCCGGGGCTGCCACGTTGTGCAACCCTTCGTGCACCAGTTGCCCGGTGCCAAACCCAATGAACAGCGCGATCACGACCAGCTCGACGGCCACGGCGATCGCTTGCGCGCGCGCTCCGGCAGTCAAAGACACCGCATGCACCGCTGTCGCAATCAAGATGATCACAGTCCCGGTGAGGCGCGGGGAAGCCGAGGCAACGCCGCCCAGTGCGGACATGTACTGCCCGAAGGCAAAGGCCACCGCGCCCAGGGGAACCGCAAACCCCACCAGCAGCGAAACCCAGCCGGCCAGGTAGCCGAGAGCGGGATGCAGCGTGCGCGATAGAAACACATACTCTCCGCCCGATTCGGGAATGTGGCGAGCCAGGGCGCCGTAGCACAAGGCACCGAGCAAGGCGACCACGCCCCCCAGAAGCCAGGTCAGCAGCACCAGCCAGGCCGAACCCAGATCAGCGATGAGCAGACCGCTCGTAGTGAACACACCCGTGCCCACCATGTTCGCCACGACCAAGGCTGTGGCGCTGCTCAGCCCGAGGCGTCTTTCGCTTTCCAGCTACTTGCCTTTGCGCCGCAGGGCCTGGACCAACTGCGCCCAAGCATTGCGCTCGTCATCCGAGGTGAACGAGAACTCCACGCCGGCCTCTCGGCGCTTGCCAGCGCTCGCCACGCGAAGAACCTTCCCACCCGCCTGACGCGCGCGTTTCGCCGCAGAACGGGCCGGTCCAGGCACGGTCAGCTTCACCTCGTCGCCTGCAGCGACCGGCAGCGAAGTTTCCACGGACGCACCACCCGCACCCAGATCGCGGACGCGGGCGTGCGCTGGCTCGCCAGCCGCCGCTGGGGACTCCTCGCGCGCGACCAGCGTGGCCGGCAGCCGCACGCTCATGCGCGGAAACGGGCGTCGCTGCTCAGTCTCCACCCTTACCAGTCGCTGCAGGGCCGCCGTGACCGGTGGGCCACCAGCCACGCGTAGAATGGCCGCATGGCCCGTGTGACGACCCGTGCGGCTTGCGTAGCGAACCACCACATCATGCCCTGCCTCAAGCCCGTCCGGAGCCGCCAGCAGATCGGGGAAAGTGAAGAGCACCTCGCCCGGCCGCAAGCTGAACACGAAGCCGTGCAGCGGGGTCAGAGAGCCGTGGGTGAATATCTCCGCCCACTGACCCAGGACCAGCTGGGCATCCGGCGTAGTCGTTTGTTTTCCCTGGCGCGGCTTGGGAACCGCGCGGGGCAATGGAAGCGGGGCCATGGCGTTCCCGATAGGCGTATCGGCCCGCTCGTCTACCCACATAAGAGTCATTCAACCTCCATTGATGAAAGGCCAGGAATCACAGGGCGCCCCTGACAATATCGCCCAGTTCATCGTCCGAGAGTTGCACGGGATTGCCGCGCATGCTGCTGGCGGCCTTGGCCTTGTCGACCAATGCCGGAAGATCGCCCACCGTCAAACCGTAATGGCCCAGGCCCCGCACCTCAAGGGCCTGGCAAAGCTCGCGGATCCAGGCCACACCGTCACCGGCCTCGGCGCCCTGCCGCCCCGTCACGATCTCGGCAATCTCACGATAGCGCGCCCGGGCGGGATGCTCGGGCGCGCGCTCGGCCAGAGCCCGCATGTTGGCTTCCATCACCGGCGCCATCAGGGCCGCGCAGAGCGCCCCATGGGGAGCGTGCACCATTCCTCCCAGGGGCGCTGCAAAGCCATGCACAGCGCCCAGGCCTCCATTGGCCAGGCAAAGCCCGCCGCATAGGCTCGCGATCATGAGGTCTTCGCGTGTGTCCGCCTGCAGTCCCTCGCTGTAGGCTCGCCGCAAAGCCCGCACCGAACGCCGCAGCCCCTCGGCGCCCAACCCATCGGTCAAGGGATTGGCTCGGCTCGACACCAGCGACTCCAGAAGGTGCGACAGGGCGTCCAGGCCGCTGCTGGCGACCACCGACCTGGGCAAGCCCTCGAGCAGATCCGGATCGAGCACCGTCAGAATCGGCAGCAGGTGCGGGCTGCGCAGGCTGACCTTGACCTTGGCGGCCGGCACGCCGATGACCGCGTTGCGGGTCACCTCGGCGCCGCTGCCGGCCGTGGTGGGGATGGCCACAAAGGGCAACGGCCGGGCCAGCAAGGGCTGCCCACGGCCCACCACTTCAAGATAGTCGAGCAGGACACCTCGATTGGTGGCCAGCGCGGCCACCGCCTTGCCCGTGTCCATGGCACTGCCGCCGCCCAGTCCAACAACCCCGTCGCAGCCTTCGCGCCTGCCCCGTGCCAGAGCGGCCGACACCAATTCCACGGTGGGTTCCTGATCCACGAGCCAGGCAACCGACTCGATGCCAGCGGCGGTCAGCAGGGATCGCAAGCGCTCGGCGCCTGGGCCCGGCAAATTGGTCGCGACCAGGGCACGGCGCACGCCTTGCGCGCGCAGAGCTGCCGGCACCTCAGCCAGCTTGCCGGCGCCAAACAGCAGCCGAGCGGCGGTGGCGAATTCGAAGTTCACCACGTGTCGTCCTCGGTGACGTTGACGAACTTCCTGCTCGTGCGTGGCTCGGCCATCATGGATGCCACGGTGTCGCGCCATTGGCGATAGTGGGCGGTCTCCTTGTGCGCAGCCGCGCCCTCGGGCCCGTGGTAGGCCTCAATCAGGACGAAGCGCGTGCGATCGTCGAGATCCTGCACGACATCGAAACGCGCCACGCCCGGCTCCTTGACGCTCTCGCTGGCATTGGCCAGCGTGGCTGCGCGAAACGACTCGACCAGGTGAGGCTGGACGTGGACGTGAACAAGCACGATGTGAAGCGTATGGGCCATGGCCAGAGATTGCAGCTCTACCGCGAAACCCGAACGTCTGGGGGCGCATCATAGACTAAATCGCGACCAGACTAAACCGGTTGGCCTTTTTCCAACAAATAGGTGATATTGCCCGTGACCGAGACCGCAGATAGGGTAGCCTTGGAAATGATGGAGACACAAACCTGGCCAACTTCAGCTTCGGCTGTCGAAGACTTCGACGAAGCCGCGTCTGGCTTTCGACTGGTGGAGGTCAAGGTTTTTAGCGCCACCAAACGCAAGGACCGCGACCGCCTCGACGAGTTGGCCACCGCCTGGCTGCAGGAGCATCAGAGCTTCGACCGTCTCACCGCCCGGGTGACGCTGTCGTCGGATCTGGAATACCACTGCCTGTCCATCACTTTCATGGGCTGGCAGCGGATCTAGCCACGGCTTGTCTGGAAATTGGTCGGCCCGCGTGCCGCGTGGGCGAGGGAGTGAGGGTGAGCGAGTTCGTGGGCGGTACGAGGAAGGACGGATCGCGTGCCGCGTGCCACCCGCGCACACGCGAGTCGCCCACGCGGCCGCGCCACGCTGGTCGCTCACGCTACCGCGCACGCTCACGCGGGCCGCTCTCCGCGTGAAAGCGCTAGGCAGTCCTCAGCTCGATGCAACACTTGCTCTTGACGACAAGGCAAGGCAGGGTAGCGACTTTCTCCCACCGCTAGCGGAAGGAAGCTCCTGTCGTGCAATCATTGATGGACTTGTTTCACAAGATTTACAACGTCCGGGGCATCATCGAGTGGGGCGGGATGGCCGCCCTGGTGGCGGTGATCTTCTCCGAGACCGGTCTTCTGGTGGGATTCTTTCTGCCTGGCGACTCACTGCTGGTCACGGCCGGCATCTTCTGCACCTCGGCCAACCCCAGCGGTAAGCCGCTGCTCGACATCGTGTGGCTGAATCTGGCGGTGTGCATCGCCGCCGTGGTGGGCGATCAGGTCGGCTTCTACATCGGCCGCAAAACCGGGCCCAAGATCTTCAAGCGCGAGAACTCGCTTCTCTTCAACAAGAAGCACCTCATTCGCACCCACGAATTCTATGAGCGACACGGTGGCAAGACCATCATCCTGGCGCGCTTCATCCCCATCATCCGCACCTTTGCTCCGGTGGTGGCGGGCGTGGGCAGCATGAACTACCGCCGCTTTGTCAGCTACAACGTCTTCGGCGGGATCGGCTGGGTGCTGAGCATGACCCTGATTGGCTACGGGCTGGCGAACGTCTGGCCTGACGTGACCAAGCACATCGAGAAGCTGATCATCGTGATCATTTTCCTGTCGCTTCTGCCTGGTATCATCGCCTACGCCAAGAACACCCTGGCCAACCGAAACCATGGCAAGAACGCCACCTGACAAGAAGGCTCCTGCCCGTCCCAGCAAGGCTCAGCCGGCGCCAGCCCCGCCGCGGCCGGTCCGAGTGCCACCGAGGGTCGCGTTCCCCAAGAAGAACCAGCAGCCCACGCCAGCAGCCTTCACGGCCCGCCTGCCCTTGGCCCTAGGCAAACGCTTCGAAGCGGCGCGCACTTTTCTCCTCAAGCAGAAAGGGGTCGTCGAGGATGTCTGCTTCTATGGCCCCTCGACCGGATGGGCCTTGCGCTATCGGTGCGGCAGCAAGCCTCTGTGTGCCCTACTCCTTCACAGCGATCTCCCGGTGGCCATCGTGTCCCTGGAAGCGGCCGCCAATGCGGCGGTGGATTGGCAGGCTCTCTCGCCGGTTGGCCAGCGCGCCCAGAAGGCGGCCCATGGCAGTCCGTCGCAGCTCTGGCTCGACATCCCGCTGGCCGGCACGGGCGCCGCGGACTTCAAGATGATCGTTCGCGCCAAGCTGGCGACCATGGCGTCCTGAACAATAGAGGAAACCGGCGCACGGCCCCCACGTCTAAGTAGGAAGCGCATGGCTGACTTCGGTGCTCTCTGCGTCCTGATTGCCCTGGTGCTGGCAACCTATGCCGGCGCGGCGTCGCTGCTGGGAGCCCGGCGCGACAATGCGCGGCTGCTCGAATCCGGCCGGGCTGCCGTGTATGCCTTGGCCGCGGTGCTGGGACTGGCCAGCGTGGCCATGGTGCAGGCCTTTGTGTCGGGGGACTACAGCATCAAGTACGTCCAGCACTACTCCGACGCGCAGGCGTCGCTGGCCTACAAGATCTCGGCGTACTGGGGCGGCCTGGACGGGTCCATGCTGTTCTGGGCGGCGTTGCTCGCCCTGTTCGCGGCCATTGCGGTGTATACCAACCGGCACCGCCAGCGTGAAATCCTGCCTTACGCCATCGCGGTGATAGCCGTGGTGGTGGACTTCTTCCTCTACCTCATCATTTTCGAAAAGAACCCCTTCGACACCTTCCTCGTGGAGATTCCCGCCGCGGGCCAGGGGCTGAATCCTCTCTTGCAGAACCCTTACATGGTCACCCACCCGCCCGCGCTCTACGGCGGATTCGTGGGCCTGACCATCCCCTATGCCTTTGCCCTGGCGGCGCTCATTTCGGGCCAGCTTGACGGCGCCTGGCTGGCGGCGATTCGCCGCTGGGCACTGGCCTCCTGGTTTCTGCTCACCCTCGGCTTGGTGCTCGGCATGATCTGGGCGTACGAGGTTCTGGGCTGGGGCGGGTTCTGGGCCTGGGATCCCGTCGAGAACGCTGGTCTTCTGCCCTGGTTGACCGCGACGGCGATGCTGCATTCAATGAAGGTGCAAGAGCGGCGGGGCCTCTTACGCCGCTGGACCTTTGTGCTGGTCATCCTGACTTTCTTCCTGACCATCTTCGGCACCTTCATGACCCGCTCGGGCATCGTGCAATCGGTGCACGCATTTGGCAAGGACACGCGGCTGGCGTGGATTTTCACCATCTTCATGAGCCTGGTGCTGCTCGTCAGTTTCGGGTTCTTCTTCGCGCGCCTGTCGGCCTTGCGCGCGTCGCGACCGCTCGACTCATGGCTGTCACGTGAGGCGGCGACAGTCGCAACCAACTGGCTGTTCGTACTGGCGGCGCTGGTGCTGATGTTCGCCACCATGTTCCCCACCTTGACCGAAGCCGTCGGCCGCGAGCGCATCAGCGTAGGCCCGCCTTTCTTCAATACCTGGATGGTGCCCATCGGTATCGCACTGCTCGTGCTCACCGGGCTCTGCTCAGTTCTGACGTGGCGACGGACCGCACCGCCGGAGTTTCGTCGGCGCCTGATCGCGCCGGGGGCCGCGGGAATCGTCACGGCCGGCGTGTGCGTGGCGGCCGGTCTGGGCGCCTCCAAAGGTGCGCTGCTTTGTCTCGGACTGTCGGGATTCATCGTCACGGCTGTGATCCAAGAGATCGCCCGCGGCGTGCGGAGCCGCCGCACAGGCCAGGGACCGCTGGCCGCGCTAGGCGCGCTCGTGTTCCGCGTCCGCCGCCCCTACGCCGGCTATCTGGTCCATCTCGGCATGACTCTGATGTTCGTCGGCTTCGCCGGCCAGGCCTTTCAGCGCGAGGAATCGGTGGTTCTGAAAGTGGGCCAAACGCGTGCTTTTGGCAAATTCGGCGTCCGCTTTGACGGATTTTCCCAGACCGAAGATCGCCAGAAGCAAATGGTGACCGCTGAGCTTACGGTCCTGCTCGACGGCAAACCCGCAGGGCAGCTTCAGCCCGCGCGCTGGGTGTACCACAAGCGGCCTGACGAGCCGGCCACCCAGGTCGCCATTCTGCGCGGCCTGGTCGAAGATCTCTACATCACCATGGGCAAACACGATCTGAACGAGGGCACCGCCGCCCTCAAGCTGGTCAGTAACCCTCTGGTCGACTGGATGTGGCTGGGCTTCCTGCTCATGGCCGCGGCCACCATTGGCGTTCTTCTGCCCACTGGCCGAGAAGCGCGCGCCATTCCCAGTGTTCGTTTCTCGTGGAGTGGAGTGACCATCACGCTTTTCGGCGCCACCGTGGCCTTGGTCTTCGGCGCGGTGGTCGCCCATTTGCCCTGGGGCGCGCCGCTGGCAATACTCGGCGTGGGTGGACTGATTCTTGGCCTGTCCGCGCTGGCTCTGTACCGCGTGTTGGATCCGCTGCTGCGGCAAGAAGAGATCCCCAGCGCAGAACGCCGCGCTTTGATCGAAGAAGAACTTCGGGCGCGGCTGCAGATCGCCGCGGAGACGGCAGAATGAGAAAATGGTCGTGTCTGCCGACGCTGGCGGCCCTGGCATTTTTCCAGCAAGTTGCCGTCGCCCAGCCGGCGCCCGAAGCCGCCGATGTTCAGGACATGGCGGTGCGTCCTCTCATGGTGGGCGACTTGCCCGTGGGCACGGTGACCGTGAGGGTGGGTCGCGGCTCGTTGACGAATGCTGCTGTGGGAGTCGATGTCGTGGCCACCGTGGCCGCGCCGGACGGCAAGGCCAGCAAGCGCACCGAGAAGACCAAGTCGGATGGGCGCGCGACCTTCTCCGGTCTTCCCGTGGGCGCCATTTTTCAAGCCCAAACCGCGGTCGATGGCGAGCGACTGCAGACGGCGTCCTTCACCATCCCCGCCGAGGGAGGCGCACGTCTCATGCTGGTCTCCGATGTAGGGGAAGGCGCAGAGAATACCGAGCTGGCCCGTCCGCACGCGGCAGCGCACGGGCATGGCGGCACGGCACCCGAGACGGCCGACAATGTTGGCGAAAGCACCAGCGACCCGTCGGTCGTGCGCCTGTCCAATTCATCCAAGTTGCTCATCGATATGCGTGAGGATTCCTTGGCGGTCATGGAAAACCTGGTGCTCGAAAACACATCCGACCGAATTTTCCGCGCTGAGCATGGAGGCGTCGCCATTCCCCTTCCTGCAGGGGCCAACGGTGTGGAAGCCATCGAGGGCAGCTCTCATCTGGAATTGGAGCAAGGCACGACCATCTTCCTGCGCGAGGCCATTCCACCCTCGGGTTCGCCTCGGGCGCCGGTGCAGGCACGATTCGGCTTCTTGCTGCCCACCGCCGGCGAGAGCAGCGTCACGCTCCGCCAGCCCGTGCCCTTCGGAATCGAAGACCCGGTGGTCATGGTGCCAGAAAGCGATCATCTGAAACTCACCGCGCCCGGGCTGCAAGCCCTGGCTCCCCAGACCGATGATCGAGGAGTCCAGATCCAAATTTTCCAGCTGGCCAGCGTGCCTCGCAACGGCGTCCTCAGCATCACCGTGTCGGGTCTGCCCGCGCGATCTCGTGTGGGCCAGACCATTGTGACGGTGCTGATTGCGGCTTTGTTTTTCGCCGTGCTGTTGGGCTGGCGCCGACCCAGCGTCGAGAAACGACCAGAAAAGCTCCGCAGCCGCCGCGATGAACTTCTTGCCGAGCTGGTCGAGGTGGAACGCGCGCGGCAGGCGGCTGGATCCGACGATACGACCCTCGCCCAGCGACGGGCCGAGCTGGTGGCCGCCATCGAGGCTGCCGACCGATCGGCGTGAGCCCATGAGCGAGCGTGCGCTGCGCCTGATGAACGTGGGCAAGACCTTTGGCCGGCATCGCGCCCTGGCCGACGTGTCGCTGGCCTTCCTCCCCGGTCAGGTGGCCGCGGTGCTTGGCCCCAACGGCGCGGGCAAGTCCACCCTGCTCGGCCTGCTGTCCACGCTGTCGCAACCGTCGCAGGGTCGCATTACCATCGGCGATGAACAGCTGTCGCGCCACAGTTCTTTGCGCGCCACCATCGGGTACGTGGGGCACGAGCCGGGCGTGTACGGAGATCTCTCGGCCTGGCACAACCTGCGCCTGTTTGCCTCGCTGTACGGAATTGCCAACGCCGAGCGCCGCATCGATGCGATGCTGGCGCGCGTGGGGTTGCAGGGCGTGCGACGGGAAGCGGCGGCGCGGACCTTCTCGCGCGGGATGTTGCAACGACTGGCGTTGGCGCGCGCCCTGCTGCACGAGCCGGAGATCCTGCTTTTCGACGAGCCCGGTTCCGCCCTTGACCCGGCTGGCGCCATCTGGCTGGCGGGCGAGTTGCAACGCGAACGAGAGGCTGGGCGGCTGGTGGTGCTGGTAACCCACGATCTGGCGGCAGCCGCCGCCGTGGCCACGCACTTGGTTGTTCTGCGCCGGGGCCGCGTGGCGCGCGACGAGACGCGCACAAGTTTCTCTGCCGACGACGTGCGCGCGATCTACGAGGAGGCCACCCGTGGCAAGGCCTAGTTGGATTTCTCAAGCCGCGCGCATCGCTTGGAAGGATCTGCACATCGAGGGGCGCAGCCGCGAGGTGGTCTACACCATGGGCTTCATGGCCGCGCTGGTGGTGCTGGTGTTTTCCTTCGCCTTCATTTCAGGGCGCGAAGTCACGGTTGGCCCTGACGTGATCGCCGGCATCCTGTGGGTGGCGGTGCTGTTCTCGGGCACGGTGGCTCTGTCGCGCACCTTCGATCGCGAACGGGAAAGCGAGGCCATCCGGTCGTTGCTGCTGTCTCCTGTTCCGCGCTCGGCCATCTACGCGGGCAAGCTGGCGGCCACTGCGGCCATCATGTTCCTGGTGGAATTGCTGCTCACGCCCTTGTTGGCAGCGCTGTTTTCCGCGGCCATCGCGCCGCACGCGCTCTGGCTGGGACTGCTGTTTCTCTTGGGCACCATCGGCTTCTGTTCGGTGGGCGTGATCTTTTCCGCCGCGCTTCTGCGCGCACGCAGCCGCGACGCTCTGCTGGGCGCCCTGCTCTTTCCCATCGTGATCCCGGTGTTGCTGGCAGCCAGCCGCGCCACGGCCACGCTGCTCGATCCGGCGGCCCCGGATCTCGATCCTGCGTTCTTCTGGACGCGTTTCCTGGCTGCCCTGGACGTGGTCTTCGTGGTGGTGGGCCTGTGGTCCTTTGAACCGGTCGTCATAGGAGAGTGAGCTATGCTTCTTTCCACCATGTCTACGCGCCGCAAGCCCAGCACCGCTTTCGTCGTCGGCCTCTTGCTCACCATGCACGGATTCTTCGTCGCGCCCGTGCTGGTCGCCAAGGCGCCGCTGGAGCGGACCATGGGTCTGGTGCAAAAGATCTTCTACTTCCACGTGCCTTGCGCCTGGCTGCTCATGCTGTCCACGTTCGTGTGCGCGGCCGGGAGTCTGGCCTACCTGTTTCGCGGGTCGGAGCGCGGGGATCGCCTGGCCCTGTGCAGTGCCGAGCTGGGCGTGCTGTTTGGTCTGTGCGTGATGGTGACCGGTCCGCTGTGGGCGCGAGCCGCATGGGGCGCCTTCTGGACTTGGGACGTGCGCCTGACTTCTTCGCTGCTGCTCTGGCTGATGCTCATCGGGTACGGTCTGGCGCGACGTTATGGCGGCGCCGGCGGCCGTCGGCTGGCGGCGGCCATGGCTCTTTTCGCGGCTGCGGATGTGCCTCTGGTCTATCTCAGCGTCAACATCTGGCGCGGTCTGCACCCAACCACCAAGGTGGTTTCGTCGCTGGCCCCGGGGATGCGCGCGCCGTTCTTCTACTCGTTGGCCATTTTCAGCGCCTTGTGGGGCGTGCTGCTGGCCTTGCGAATGCGCGTCGAGGACTCGCAGACGCGTCTGGTGGAACTGGCACTCGCCGTCGACGATCTGGAGGGAGAGTCATCATGATCTACGTGGCCCTGGCCTACGGTTTCATTTGGGGTGCTGTGTTCACCTACGTCCTTCTGGTCGGGCGGCGCGTGGCCCGCATCGACGCTGAGATCGAAGATCTGCGCCAGCGGGTGAAGACCTGACCAGCATCGCGTGGACTGCGGATCAGAGTTAGCTGTTGCTCACAGAGGCACAGAGGCACAGAGGCGGAGGAGGGAGGGAAGGGTTGGATACAGCGCAGTCCAAATCCTTTCTTCTCATCCGACTCCACAAGATCCTGGTTAAATCTTCTCGCCCGGACGCGCGTTCAAGAGCCTGAGTCCCCCGGCGCCGCCACCACCTCCGGGGGCAGGAGGCCCGCCATGCGACGCGCGCACCCGTCTGAAAAGGCCATACTTTGCCTTGCCACGCTTCTTTGCACTGAGGGATCACTTTTCGTGGGCCACGCCCTCGGCGCGCAGCCCGCGGGCCTGATCAGAGACCGCCGGCAGATTCCGCCCGACCCGCTGGGCGGCCTACCCGACGAAGACCCCGAGCGCAGGCCACGCGGACGCGACAATGGGAAGAATGGACAGGGAGCGGGAAGCAAGACCAACTGTCGGATTGAGGCCCAGCCCGAAAGCGACCGCGAAGTGGGCGACCTTCGTGCAGCTGTCGCGGTCATACAACGGGGACCGCGGACGACGCCGTGTACGGCTGCACAGATAGCCAATCCCCTGCGTCTGCGCGTCTCCATCGACGGCCAAGGCAAGATTACGGCGGTCGAAAGACTCTCCGGCGACGAGAAACTGGGCGACGCCCTGGCGGCCAAGCTTGTGGGCCAAGTCTCATCATCAAAGGTCAACGCGCCCACCGCGGGCATCACCCGTATCGGGCTCGCACGACTACACAACTGAGTTTCCGTCCACGTCCCCGCGGGTGGAGTGATTCAATTGCGCGCCAGGACGATCTGGCCATTTCATGGTGAGCGTTGCGAATGGGAGAGTACCCAATGGAGCCGCGTTCACCGGTGCGTACGATTCGTCCAGCGCTGCTAGCGGGCGCGCTGGCCTTGGCTGCCAGTGGACAAGGATTGCGCTGACGCACGAGCGCGACCGACCACTGGTGGTCACGAGCCACGCAGTCCCAGTTGGCTCTCCTCCCGCTTATTGTGCGCCAGCTTGTTGTGCTTGACTGGCGGCCGCCGACAATACGAAGCTGGCGCGCGAGTGGGGGTACCCTCGGCCGCATTGTCTCGTCGGAGGGGAAACGGGATCGGTTCTGCCAACGATCTTAGCTTCTTCACGCCACGTCGAAATTGTCTTGTGCTCGCGAGCCCAGTCGCCCCGACCAGCAGCGCAAGCACGAATCTGACTGCTCGGTCTGAGTCATTCTTTGCTTCTCTGGCCATTCACCCTACTCGCGACGCTCGCCGGATCGGAGTCCGGCGATGCGACCGTGCAATTGCCGGTCGAGCCCGCGCGCGCGTGGTCCGGCGAGCTGTCGCTGGTGCAGGAGTATCGGGTGCGCGAAGCCCCATCGGTATCAGCCGACCCATCCGGGGTGCTTGGGGCTCCACCCGCCGCCAACCCAAGGACCGACCAAGATTTGCGGCTGACTCTCGATGGGCAGGGCCGGGGCTATCATGATCACCTGCAGGGCCAGATTTCGGCCGCGCTGTGGTGGGACGTGGACGGCCATGTGCCAACGGGCCAGCCCGACCTGTTCGGCGAGTTCTCTGACTACCGCCAGCCCCTCTTCGTGGTCTACGCGCTGTCGACTGAATGGCGGCGCAGTCTTCCGCTGGAATACCTGCGTCTCGGCCGGCAAGTCAGTGAGCATGGCTTGCCCATCACCTTCGACGGAGGATCGCTGGGCCTGCGCCTGTGGGAACGCCAGCTCTCGCTCTTTGGCTACGCCGGGCGGACGGTCCACTTTTTCGAGACCCAGCCGGGACTGTTCGAGAACTGGGTGATGTGCGCCGGCGCAGTTTATCGGCCAAGCGAGCACATTCGGCTCGAAGCCGATTCGCGCTTCGAGCACGACACGATCATTTCCCGGGACGTACCGCAAAGGGTCTGGATCTACGCCCATTCCTATGGTCTGACCCTGTCGACGCGCTTCCAGGAAAGCTGGGCCAAGCTCTTCGTGCGCGGCCTCGACCGCAGCGCATCCCACGCCGGGGGCGCCCTGCGCCTTGCCTTTCCGTCGCTCGCCGCTGGCATCGACGCTCAGGCCGACGCGCAGCTGCGAACCCTGGGCGAAATCAGCGAGAACGAAAATCCATTCTACTCACTGCTCGGTCCCAGCCTGCCCAACCTGCGCGCCCGCGTGGAAGTGTGGAAGGAGATCGCGCTCGGCCAGCTCACCACGCTCGGTCTGCGTGCGGGATGGCGCGTGCGCCAGCTTCTGAGCGGGGCCGAGAGCCCGTTCAACCGCAACTACGGCGGCATCTACTTTCAGAGCGAACTCAACGACCTGGCGGTGAGGGGTCTCTTCGCCACGGGAATTCTCGAATGGAACTACGTCCCCTGGTCCGTGAGCAGGGATTCGTTCCTGGCCCTTGGCGGATCGGCTGGCTACTCCGTCCGCAGAATCAAAGTCGAAGCCGGCACCTACTATCAGCGCTGGAAGGTCAACTACTACCGGGATGTGGAAGAACTGCAAAACGCCCGCACCGTCTACGCAAGCGCCGGGGTTCGCGCCCTGCCCTGGCTGGAGCTGCGCGCGCGCTACACCTTGGAAATCGTCGATCGGTACATCCAGTCGGCGTTCTTTTCGATTCGGGAGGATCTGTGAGGAGCCGCCTCCGCCAAATCTTGCTACCAGCCGCAGTCTTGCTGGCTTGCGGACTGGGCTGTCAGCGCAGCCCGCTTCACGACGGTCTCCCGGCCAAGCTGGACTGTTCCTCGTGTCATGGCAACAAGGACAATGCGGCTCCCCCGCAGGCGCTCGACGGAGCGGCCAGCACGCGTGACAACGGCGTGGGCGCCCACCAATCCCACATGACAGGGGGATCAATTTCCGCCCCAGTCGCCTGTACAGAATGCCACCCGCTGCCCACCGTGATGGACGGTGACCATCATCCGAATCCACTTGCCCGCGGGACGGTGATGGAATTCGGTCCGCTGGCGCAAACCGACGGGGCGACTCCGGCCTGGAACCGAGCCAAGGAAACCTGCACGAACACCTACTGTCATGGCGCCACCCTGCCCGGCACGTTCACACCAGCGGCTCCGCTTTGGACAAAGGTCGACGGCTCGCAAATCAAGTGCAATTCGTGCCACGGCGTCTTGCCGGCGGATCTGGGCGGTTCGCACCCGTTGCATACCGCATACACCTGCGACACCTGCCACACCCGGGTGACTTCTGCCGACTTGACCATCGTTCACCGAGACCTTCACGTCGACGGTGAAGTCGACGTCAGCATGGCGGTCGGCACCTGGGATCCGGTGAGCAGGACCTGCGCGGACACCGACACCGCCAACGGCTGTCATGGGAGCAATCCATGGTGATCCCGCAGAAGCCTCCCCCGCTCCCGCCCCCAGGTGGCGCTGGCCGTCCCAATCTCCCCTTTGGGCCGGATGCGGGTCGAGCGGAGGTTCACGGACCTGCGGCTGCGGCCGACCGCGGGGATTCGGGTTTCGACCGCCAACTGGCCAGCTTGTTCGGCGAAAGCGTGTTCGGGCCCTGGCTCGATCCGGGACAGTATCTGGGCGCGACCCGCACGACCCGACGGCATGGTGCTCCCTTCAGGCGACTCGCCCTGCTGATTCTTGTCCTGTGCGCAGGAGCCGCGGCCGTCTGGATCGTGCGCGTGGGACTTTCGCGCCGGACCGTCGAAGACCGTGAACTTGTTGCGCGCAATCTGGCCAGTTTTCTCAAGGAGGGTGAGCTGGATCGGGCCGCGCAGTTCCTCACGCTTCTGCGCGGTGCCAATGCCCCTCTCGATGCGCACGATGCGCACCTCGATCTCATGATCCGCGCCGAGGCGACTCTCTACCGATACCAGTATGCTGACCGGGAGCGCCTCGCCCGCATCAGGCCCTATCTGTCGTCGACGGCGACCGCGCCTGCATCCGGAGAGCGCATCCTGGCCAGCCTGGCCGTGGCGTCACGGCAAGAGCGGGCGGCGCGCCTGACTGAGTTGGAGTCGATTCGCCCGGCTTTCGATCGAGATCCCGAGTTCCACTATCTGCTGGCCACCGCCCTCGAATACAAGGGCGATGTGAAGGCGGCTCGCCAGGCCTGGGATCGGGCCTTCGAGCTCGGACCTCTGTGGCTCGCCCACCGCTACGAACAAGCCTGGTTCGAGGCTCGCCAAGGCAAAACGGAAGCTGTCAGCAAGCTGGTCGGCCGACTCACGCAGGTCGCGCCCGAGTCGGCCTGGACACGCTTGGCCTACGAGCAGTTCGCCGGCGCTCGGGTCGCCAGGCCTGATGGCTCCTCGGCGGCGTCGGCGGCGAGCGCAGTCCCGGCGGTTGCGCTGTTTCACCAGAATCTCGCCCGGGCCCTGGCCCAGACACGCGCCGGCGATCCGCTCGCAGGCCGACACAGCCTCGGCCAGGCGATCGCAGCGGTGAATGGCCAAGCGCCCTTCGTGTTCGATGCGTTCGACTGGCTGCTTGAGGCCCATGCCATGGGGCTGGCGCGCGACCTGACGGCGTTCGAGGCCTGGCCGCAACATTCGGAGCTGGCCGCCGCGCGAGTCGCCCGACTGGCCGAGCCCGAGCCTCGCGTGGCAGAGAATCGGCCGGCCGTGTCGGAATCACAGGCCACGTCCAACAAGCAGGTCAAGAAGCCGAGCCGAGGCAAGGCGAAGGCCAAGACAAAGGCGCGACGAAGGAAATGAAGCCTCAGTCCACGACCAGCCCGCGCCTCATGGGCCTTTGCTGCTCGCTCTTGGCGAGTCTGGTCGCCATGCCCCTGGTGGTGGCGCAGTCTTTCTTCCGAGTAGCACCCGGCCCGCTCAACGAAAGTCATGCCGCCTATGACAACTCGGATGGCTGTCCCAAGTGCCACGAGGCCAATCATGGCGTCACAGACGCCAAATGCCTCGACTGCCACAAGCCCCTCAGGGATGAGCTGGCCAAACGGCGCGGTCTGCACGCAACCTTCACGGGGACGTGCCTGCACTGCCATCCTCAGCACAAAGGGCGAGAGTTCAACATCATCGACTGGAAACACGCAGGCGGGCACGAGACCTTCAACCACACCCAGACGGGATTCTCGCTGCTCAACGACCACGCCAAGCTCGCCTGCGCCTCCTGCCACACCCGGCGCATGAAGTCGGGTCGTATCACCTATCTCGGCCTTGCGAAGGAATGCCGCAGCTGCCACAAGGGCGTTCACGGGTTCACCGAGGCGCAGCTGGCACAGAAGTGCGACACCTGCCATCCCGTGGGTCAGGTCCTGAAGGGCATGCTGCTTTCCGCCTGGCTTGAGCCGCACACCCGGTATTCGGGAACTGCCTTTGACGGCAAGCACCTGGAACAGCCTTGCACCAAGTGCCACCCCAAGGCCGAGATGGCGGGCCGGACCCCGCCGCGCAAGTGTGCCGACTGCCACCGTCCTTTCCATCCCGTGACCGCTGACACCGCCAAGTGCACGTCCTGCCACCTCACGGCGCGTCCCTGGAAAGAGGCCAAGGTCGACCACCGTCGCTTCGGTTTCGCCCTTCTGGGCAAGCACCAGACGCTGGATTGCAAGAAATGCCACGGAAAGAGCGCGCAGCTCACCTACACCCAAGGCGGATGCGTGAGCTGTCACGAGCATCGCGGCGTACACAAGGGGCAGTTCGCCGACAAGCCGTGCGCGGGTTGCCATGTGGAGGGCGGCACGCGCACGCGGGCCTTCACCCACAACAAGGACACGCGCTTTCCGCTCATCGGCTTCCACGCCGAGCCCAAGGTGCGCAGCAAGTGCGCCAACTGTCACCAAAACGAAATCTACCGCACCAACAAGCTGGCCTGCGTCGACTGTCACAAGGACAAAGACAAACACAAAGGACAGCTCGGCGACGACTGCTCCAAGTGTCACGCGCCTACCCAGCATTTCAAGGACCTGCGCCTCGACTGGAAGCACAGCAAGCGATTCCCGCTGGAAGGCTTGCACAAGACCGCCAAGTGCGAATCCTGCCACGACAACGGTCGCTACAAGCTGGGCGACGTCACCTGCGTGAACTGCCACGAAAAGAAGGATCCGCATCGCGGCCAGCTGGGCCGGGACTGCGGCAAGTGTCACCGGCCGGAAAAGGGAGCGCCCAAGTTCAACCACGACCAGATGACCCATTTCGTGCGCGACGGCGCCCATCGCGATCTGGCCTGTTCCTTCTGCCACCGGCCGCGGCCCGATGTTCCTCCGGCTGTCGGTTGGACAAAGAAAGAAACCGCGCCGCCGCTGGATCGCCGTTTCCCGCTCATGGGGAAGACCTGCGCGGACTGCCATGCGGATCCGCACCGCGGCTCAGCCGGCAGCAAGTGCGACGACTGTCACAGCACGACCGATTTCCGCGGCCTCCTGGCAGGCGGCCGCATCAAACCCCGCGACCACGATCAAATCTGGCTGCGCTCGCACGCCAATCTGCCCTGGGACGAGGACGAGGCCGGGGCCGAAGGACGGGCGTGCGCCCGCTGCCACGCTTCGCCGGTTTGCACCAGCTGCCATCGCAGCCATCCGCCCAAGAGCCATACGGCGCTCTGGCGACTGCGCGGGCACGGCCCAGCTTCGGCCTTCGATCCCGAGCCCTGCCGCGTGTGTCACCAGCCTGGAACCTGCATTCAGTGCCACAAAACCACGGCACCGCTCAACCACCGCGGGGCCTGGGCTACGGTGCACGGGTTTGCGGCGGGAAGTTTTGCCAACGACAACTGTTTCGTCTGTCACCGGCGTGTCGATTGCCTGGCATGCCACAAGAGCGTGGCACACTAGGGGAAACAGAATGGCACATGACGCAAGCCACGCGGTCTCGGTCGATGCGATTCGCTCACTGGCGGTCTTTGCCGATTTGCCCGGCCCGGCGCTCGATGATCTCTTGCGCGGAAGCCAGGTGCGTCGTCTCGACCATCGGCAGCGCCTGTCGTCACTGGAGCGCGGCCAAGGCGAAAACTACTGTTTCGTGCTCTCTGGCGTCGTCTCTATCGCCCTGAACCGCGAGGGCACGACTGTCCCCGCGCGCCCGCGCGACGATCGCTCGCTTGAGCACATTGGTTTCTTTGCGCCGGGCGACTTCTTCTCGGACGGTTTTCTCGATTGCCCGCCGGGCGTGGGCGAGCCAGTGCTCGACTGCATGGCCTCCACCCCAGCCACCTTGCTCGCCACCAGCCGCCCTGCGCTGGCTGCACTCATGGCCCGGCAAGCCGCCTGGTCCACACGGCTCAAACAACAAATGGCCGTTTCTCGAAACCACTTTCTCAGCCAACAGGAACCCACCCGGCGCCTGGTCCAGGACTTTTTCCTACGCCACGGGTTTGCCTCCAGCTCGCTGGTGCGGGTGAGCCAGCTCGATCGCTGCCTCGATTGCAACAAGTGCCAAGATGCTTGTGCCAAACGCTATGGTTCCGCTCGCGGAATGCGGGCCGGCCTGCGCCTCGGGCGTCTGGCCATCCAGCAGGTGTGCCGGCACTGCGTGGACAAGCCATGCCTAGCGTCCTGCAAAGTCGAGGCCTTGGCGGTCGACGGGCAGGGTGAGGTTCGCATCAACGAACGCTGCACCGGCTGCGGCATTTGCATACGCAATTGCCCTCACGGCGCCATCTTGACGGAGCGCTACACCGCCGAAGGCCGCAACCGCCAGCGCGCGATCAAGTGTGATCACTGCGCGGACTTCGCCGATCGGGCCTGCTTCCGTGCTTGCCCGACCGGCGCCCTGCTGGAACTTTCGCCCCAGGAGCTGTTCACGGAATCGAAGCCGGGGTCCGACGGAAGCGGACGAACCTTCTCGGGTGTCGCGTTTCTCGAAGGCGTCGCCGAACATCGCGCTCGGCAAACCCACCGCACATTCCGCGCTGTGGTGGCCACCCTTCTGTTCGTCGCCTTGGCGGCGGTGGGTCTTGAGGCCTTCTTGCGCCGGACCCTGCCCGAGCACAGCTTGCAGGCCGCCCTTGCGCAATGGCTGGGAACCGTCGAACCGATCGCCTACAGCTCGGGCAAGGGCTTCGGCCACTGGCTTGGGTACATCGGCACGTCGTTCATGCTGCTGACCTTTCTGTACCCGCTGCATTCCCGACTAGGCCTGTTGAAAAACCTCGGCGCCCAATCAAACTGGCTCACTGTCCACCTGTGGGTAGGGTTCATCGGCGCCGTGCTCGTCACGTATCATGCCGCGTTCAAGCTCGACCGTTGGGTGGGGCTGTCCTGCATCTCGATGTGGATCGTCGTCGCATCGGGAGCCATCGGCCGCTACCTCTACGGGCAGGTGCACTCGGGCATCGGTTTGGCGAATTTCGAGATGGAATCGCTGTCGCGCAGTGTCGCCTCGATGGTCGGTCGCCGTAGGCCCTCGCGCGCCATGCGCATTCTGACCCCTGAGCACGAAGGAGCAACCAAGTCGCACGGGCTGCTCGCGGTCATGCTGTGGCACGAGCTACGCGATTTCGCCGTGCTGTTGTGGCTGCGCATCGCGGGCCTGGGCGACCTTCCCGATCGCAAGACCCGTCGACAAGTCCTGCAATTCCTGTCCGACCGGGCCGCGCAGCGACGCACGCGCTGCTACCTGGAGAGCGCCAAGAAGATGTTGCGCCACTGGAACTGGGTTCACATCGTCCTCACCATCATCATGTTCGCCCTGGCCGGCGTGCACATCGCCTACGGATTCATGTACAAGGCGGTGTGAATGCGCACCTCGGCAAGGGAGAGTCACGGAATTTCCAATGCACGAATGTCTGCCTGCCATTCGCGTCCCAAAGGTACATACTCACGCAACAGCAACGGCTAGCTTTGCTTCCCTCGCGTTTCGACACCGGGAGTTTTCTCGATGAAGCCAATCCTTCGCAACTCGGGCCTCGGTCTGCTGCTTGCTCTGCTGTGCTGCGGATGTGTGGGGGATCCTCCCCAGAGTGATTTTGGCCTGACTGTTTCGGGCGGCAAGCCTGGTTCAGGCAGCTCTGCCGGAGCGGATGGCTCGAGCGTTGCTGCGGGTAGCGGCGGCTCTGCTGGCTTGGCGGGTTCCACTGGCCAAATCAGCACCGGCGGCGCCACCATCTCCCGTGACTCGTCCAATTCCGCCGGCTCGGCCAGCTTCGGCGGCACCACCAACTCCGCTGGCGCACCCAGCTCGGCGGGCGCATTCCCTGGCTCAACCCGCTCGGGCGGCACATCCGGCGCCGGCGGCACTACCAGCTCCGGCGGCTCGACCACTGCAGGTGGCATAGCCAGCCCCGGCGGTACTTCCAGCTCCGGCAGCTCGACCCACTCCGGCGGCGCAACCAGTTCCGGTGGCGTAGCCAGCCCCGGCGGCTCAACCAACACCGCTGGCTCCGCCAGCTCCGGCGGTTCGACCCGCTCCGGAGGCTCGACCAGCGCCGGGGGTTCGTTCAGCTCCGGTGGTTCGACCAGCTCCGGTTCGTTCAGCTCGGGTGGTTCGACCAGTCGGCCCGACGCCGCGCCCCCGGACACGGGCGCGAGCAACACGAGCTGCACTCCGGTCGCCACCAAGATCATCGCCGCGAAACACTATGCGGGAAAGACCTGCATCAACTGCCACGGCGCGGGCGGCGACTCCCCCAGAATCTACGCCGCCGGAACCGTCTACAGCACGGCCGCTGGAGGCACGGCGGTCGCCGGCGCCACAGTCAAGATTGGCAACACCACCATGGTCACCGACAAGGGAGGGACGTTCTACGCGACCTCCGCGGTCACCCTAAGTTCCCCGACCGTGAGTATGTGCCCCAACGCCGACCAGACCATGCCGACCACTCCGACCTCCGCCGACTGCAACGGATGCCACACGGCCGGCAGCCGGATTCACCTGCCGTGAGACTCAGAGCCGCAATCAAGCGGCGTGAGGTTATCCTTCTCTTCAGCCACCTTCAGTCGAGAACCCAGAGGTGAGAGGCCGGCCACGATGTCCTGCAACCAGCGCGGAGTTACGCCCTGGAGCCCGGGTGGATGGCGCTGCTGACCAGGAAGCGGCTGGCGCCGATGAGCGGTGCGCGCGGATCCAACGCCACCCGCACGGGCAAATTCTTCGCCCAGTCCGAGAATCGCCCCTTGTCGGCCAGCGCCGCAAGAAAAGATCCTTCCTTGAGCGCAGGCAAGATCTTCGGGGCGATGCCGCCGCCGATGATCACGCCGCCCGTGGTCAGCCCCTTGAGGGCCAGGTTGCCGGCCTCCGCACCCAGCACCGCGCAAAACATGCGCAAGGCCTGCACGCACACCGGATCACGGTTAGCCAGGGCTGCTGCCGAAATCGCCGCATTGGGATCGCCGCTACCAAGTTGTTCGGTCAGCCAGGCGGGTTCGCGGGTGGTGGCTTCGTTGCGCAGGCTGCGGTATAGGTTGCCGATGCCAGCGCCCGAGAGGATGCGCTCGTAGCTGACATGGCCGCCCAGAGCCGCCCGCAGGTGGCGCAGGAGAACGATTTCGTCATCGGTGCGCGGGGCGAAGTCGGCGTGGCCTCCCTCTGACGGAATGGCGTGGTACTGCTTGCCATCGAAATGCAGCAAGGCCTCGCCCAGCCCGGTGCCGGGCGCGATGACCGCGATGTCTCCCCGGGCACCAGCCTTCCCGGCCTGCAGCACCTCGAAATCCTGGGGCGCCAAGAACAACATGCCAAAGGCAGCCGCTTCCAGGTCGTTGAGCAAGCGAACGCGCGGGGCGCGCAGGCCTTTGGCCAGAAGCTCCTCATCGAGCAGCCAAGGCAGATTGGTCAGCCGGGCGCGCCCGCCATCGACCGGCCCGGCCACGCCGAAGCAAGCGCCTGTAAGCGTGGGCCGCGCGCCCGCGGAGAGGAACTCGTCCACCACGGCCTCGAGCGAATGGTATTCGAGGCTGGGGAAGGTTGCTTCGCGTACGCAGCGCAAGTCTTCGCCCGCAGTCTCGAAGAGCGCGAGCACCGTCTTGGTTCCGCCAATGTCGCCAGCTATGATCATGGGCAACAAGGTAGCACTGACGGAGCAGGTGTGGGTAGCCGTAACGGTGGCAGCGGTGGCAGGGGCGGGTGCAGTGACAGTAGCGGTGACGGTGACAGGAGCGGTGACAGGGCCGGTGACGGTGGCAGGGAGGGCAGTCGGCCACCCGACACATCATGACCCTCTCCGCCTCCGCAACTCTGCTGCCGCGCGGGTCATCCGGAGGGCCGACGTCTGCCCTCGACCTGTCGGCCGGGCCACTTTCGCCTCTGCGACAACTATCCCCAAGCTGTCCCCGGCCTCGTCTGGCGCCATCCCCGTCCGCGCACTACTTCTACCGAGCTCCTGAACGGCCATCCGGGAGATCACTTTCCCCATAGCTCCGAACCCGCGGCTCAGTTCAACTTGCGTTTGCTGGAAGGGCCGCCGCCACCGGCGGGCCCACCTCAGCTCCCAATGGACCCTCCCGGCTACTCGTGCGATCATCCATTCCAGCAAACGCTATTAGTTCGGCGGACCCGAGAAACACGATGGCAGAGCAAGACGAAACCGGCGACATGGTACCGACGTTGCTTGAGGACTGCATCCACGCGCACGCAGCCCAGGTGCAGGAGCAATCGGCGTTCGCGCGCCGTCAGTTCATTCGCGCTGCATTCGCCGCGATCGAGGCCGCCCTATTCGAAATTCGGAAGAAACTCCTCCAAGACAGACGATCACGACGCTTTGACGCCGGTGTCGTGTGCTTGCTCCGAGACGAGACATACGGGTTGGACAAGAAGGGGCAGATCGTGAGTTCCACCCGATGGGGCAACTTCGAGTCGTCTGTACTTTTCCTTGTCAGGTTGTACACGCAGCCCCTGCGATCGAAGCGGTTTCGAATCGACACGAGTCAGAAGGAGTGGTCCGATCTCAAGACAGCGCTGAAGGTCCGCCACCGCCTCACACATCCCAAGAGTGAAAAGGACCTGGACGTGTCCAAGACCGAATACCGCGCGACCTGTGATTCCCTCTTCTGGATCTTCGGCCTACTGCAGGACGCAACTCGTGTTCACCTCAGGAGGCAAGAACGGAGCATCAACAGGCAGAAGCAGGCTTTCGAGAAGCGTCAACAAGACTTGAAGGCCCGAACCAAAAAAATGCTTCGCGAGTTGCTGGCCGACGTAGCACAAGGGCCGCAGAACCAGGCGTTGAACCCGGCGGTCGGCCGCGGACGGCCGCCCGCGGGTTAACGCCAAACCGTTGGACAGAAACATGAGCAAACCCGATCTTGAGGGAGTATTCGCAAAGATCCGACGTGCCGACGAGACGCTTGCGCTTCTTCGTTCCGAGCTGGAGGCGTATCTTGCGACGAACTACAGGATCTCACGGCGGGCTTTTCGGGAAGAACGACAGTACAAGCTTTTTGCGCACGGCGAGCCATCGCTCCCGCCACGCTTTGCCGTTCTGGTCGGAGAGATCGTCCATCAACTACGCTCAACACTCGATCACGCGATCACGCAGCTTGCGACAATTGGGCCTGGTGGCGGTGATCCCAGCGCTCTTGAGTTTCCGGTCTGTCGCAGTGAAGAAGCGTTCCTGAGGTCATGCGAACGCGGAAAGCTCAAGGGGCTTCCCGGGACGGCAATCGATCTCATCAATCGCATGCAACCGTACAATGCGTGGCGCCCTGCAGAAGACTCGACATTGTTGGCGTTACACGACTTCGACCGAATCGACAAGCACCGACTACTTGTTGTCGTGGTGGCTGCGGTGCGGATGGCAGACCAGTTTACGATCAAAGGCACTGGAGGAGCACCACTCATCGGGATGACGCCTCCGGTGCCTCGCGGCACACGGCCTTCGGCCGAAGGAACGCCCATCTTCGGATTCGTGTTTGGGGACGAACTTGACTCCGATTTAGAGATAGATGGCAATTTCGCCTTCACGGTTGTCTTTGAACAAGTCGGCACCAACAAGGATGTGCCCGTGATCGATACGCTTCGGAAGATGCGTGACTTAGTCGTCAGACTTCTGGGAGATTTCTTTCCGGAACATATCAAAGTTGACGTGGCACCGTCATCAGCCGCCCATGAGAGCAAGAAGGCATGAGGCGAAGGTGGGCGGTGCGTAGAATCGCGACGCCGGCTTGGCGGCGCCCAGACCGCTGAACGGCAGGACGTTGCGGTTGCGAGAAACCGTTGCTGCGGCTGTCTTTGCGATGTATGGTGAGTGTATGGCGCGTCTCACTTCAACCACGGTTCGACTGGAAGAGGATGACATCCGAGCTTTGAAGAAGGCTCGTGCTGCGGGGCATTCGGCTTCGGAGCTTGTCCGAAAAGGGCTGCGAGTCGTGGCCTCGCGGTACTACTCGGGCCGCCGGCCACCCACGACCAGTCTGTTCGAATCGACCGACAGCAAACTCGGCGATGAGTCTCTACTTTTCAAGGATCTCAAGGATTGAAATCAGCGCTTGTCGCCGATACCGGTGGATTCCTCCGTGCGCTCGCTTGCGAACGAGATGGCGCACCAAGCTTTCCGGAATACGAGGAGGCGCTAACGTCAGCGAGTGCGGTAATCGTGCCGGGGCTCGTTCTCGCCGAGGTTGACTACTTTCTCAGGGACAACCGCGCAGCCATGAGAAGGCTGGTCGCGGATATATTCGATCCGGGAACACGATACGAGTACGAGCTGCCTCTCCCGTCCGACATCGCGAGATCCATGGAACTGGATGCAAGATTTGCAGGGCTCAAACTCGGTTTGGTTGATGGCACCGTGGCTGCAGTTGCTGAACGACGATGCGTTTATCGAGTCTTGACGACCGACCGGCGCGACCTTGGTGCTATCCGAATTGGTCCTCGCCTTTCCCAGGCCCTGGAATTGGTTCCATGAAGGTGAAAGCCGCCGAACCGTTGAAGCGCTCGCCCGCAGCTTAACGGCAAGGCGTCGCATTCGCACGCCGGTCAAATTGGCACGCCAATGGAACCGGACGGTGGCAGCTTGGCGAAGCCGCCTTTCATGTTGCCCGTCGACCGCGCAGAGTGAGCGGCACCAAAGATGCAGTTGCGTATCCGCTGCATGGACCCCGTCTGGAACATGAGTTTTGAATTCGGCAATCTTATCGCGTGGAACGAAATACCCAATCAACGCGCCGGCATCTGCTTTTCGGGCGGAAGCGCGGGCGGAATGGTCAAGGGGCCGACTTCGTTGGCCAACTCGACGGGATCGAGGCGGGCGCGGGTGGCGGCCCAGTACTTGGGCGCCAGCTCCAGGTAGCGGTCACGCGGCCACTGGCCGAGGATGCGGAAAAGGTCGCGCAGGTATTCCTCGGGATCGAGGCGATGGAGGCGCGCCGAGGCGATGAGGGAAAACAGGTGGCCGGCGCTGGTGCCGTGGTCGTCGCTGCCGACAAACAGCCATGCCTTTCTGCCCACGGCAATCCTGCGCAAGGCACCCTCGGAATGGTTGTTATCCAGCCGCAGTCTTCCATCGTCGAGGAAACGCATGAGCGCGGTCTTCTGGCGCGAGAGGTACCCCAAAGCGCTGCGCAGGGGGCCGCGAATGGCGCGGACTTTTTCGTATTCGACTTGCACCCATGCGAAGAAAGCCTCGACCAGCGGCCGACTGTGGAGGTTGCGCAGTCGCTTGATCTCGTCGGGCGGCTTGCCTCGCCAGGTTTTCTCCAGCGCATAGATGCGGCTGATGCGAAACAGCCCCTCGCGGGCTATCTCGCTCTTGGTGGTAATGGCGGTCTCCCACAGGCCGCGCCGTCCGTGCGTCCAGCATCCGACTTCAAAGCGCCGATCTTCGACGGAATCCGTCGCGCCGATGCCGTCGGGCGGGCGAAACAGGATGTCGTAGACATTCTTGGCGTCAGCCTGCACGTAGCCTTTGAAGCCCTTGAACATCTCGCCGACCGCCGCACTGGTCTCGCGTGGCGTGAACTCAAAGAAGATGTGGTCGCAATCCGCGATTTGAACGAAAAAGTGACTGTGCCGGCAGGGCTGACGTTTCTTGTCACCGGTGGGAATCGGTTGCACAGCCACGCCGGTCGCGTCGGTCGACAGACAGAACGCGGTGGCCAGCGCCTCCTTGCGCGCCGCCGCGATGACCGTCGCGCCGGCCGTGGCGCCCGCATCTTCGAGCCAGCGGCACATGGTACCCCGGTCGACAGGCGTGCCGTCGCGGCCAAAGCGATCTTCAATGCGGAAAAGCGGCAATCCCTGGAGGTGCTTCTCGGCAATGACGTACGAGAGCAACGAGGGGGCGGCCAGCGAGCGCGGGAACGTCTCGTCCGGCATTGGCGCGGTTGCGATGGTGGCTTCCTTCTCGGCGTTGAGCGTGCGGTACTTCACCCGGGCAATGACCAGACGGCGATGGCCGCCGCGCTGCCAAGCCAGTTTGTAGCTTTCTTCAAATCCAATCCGTTCGGCTTTTCCGGCGAGCACCAATGCGTCGAAGACCGGATCTGCGATTTCGACGCACACCTCGGGGATTTCGACCTTACTCAGGTCGCGACGGCCCGAGGGCTTCCGTTTGTCGGCGGGCTTCGTGCCCGCGTCGGTGCTCGCGCCGGTCCCCGTGTCGCTGGGGTTGGACTCCAATCCCAGCCGGCCTGACAGAGCGTCCAGCGCCGCGAGCTTTTGCCCGAATTCCAGCTCAAGCTGGGTGCTGTCAATTCGCTCGGCCTTGGCAATGAAGATGCGCCGGCGCAATAGCTCAAGGTCCTGGCGCAGACGCTCGTGTGAAGTGCGCAGATGGTCGCACTCCTGGGTGAGGTGCTCGACCAGTGCGCGGCTTTCCGCATGAGCGGCCCGCTCTGTTGCGAGCGCTGACTGCAATGCAAGCACCTGGGCAATCAGTGCATCGCTAGTCGGCGTTGCTTGCGGTGTCTCGCTCATTGACGAATTTCTTGTATCGACTCGCGATTGATTTGTCGACCCCCTTTTGTAGAATGCTAATTGCGTGCTGTTGTCAGTGCATTTGGGACCGCAGTGGAATTTGCGCCCGCGATGGCCGCTTCTCCACATCAATGCCGTCGAGCAAATCGTCCAGTGTGGCCTCGTCGACCTCAATCGTCGCAGTTTCGCCTGGACGCGGTTCGGGCAAACGGAACGTCCGACGGTCAAGCCGCTTGTAGAACAAACACAGACCAGAGCCGTCATGGAAAAGCACCTTGATGGCTTCCCGTCGCTTGCCGAAAAATACGAACATTGCGCTGCCGCGAGCGTCGCGCCCCATCCGTTCAGCCACAACGCCCGCCAATCGATCAAAGCTCCAGCGCAGGTCGATAGGCTCGATCCCAATGAAGATCTCGACGCCGTGGGGAATCATCGCCCACCAGCCCGCGTCCTGCGTGCCTCGATTTCGTCGAGCACCGCTGAAAACGTAGCGCGGTCAAACCCCGGCGGCACGGCTATGCGAACGCCCAATAGCTCGACCGACAACGACACCCTCGTCACCTCCGCCGCCGGCTCTTGTTTGGGGCCTCGAACCAGCCGCGCTAACGGCACGCTGTCTGTCTTGGCGAGCGCCGGAGCCGGCGTTGCCACCGCTTGCGCAGCATTCGCCGCCGCTTCCGAGCGCATCTTTGCCCTCCAGTACCACAGCTGGTGCGGAGCGAAACCCCGACCTTCAGCGAATTTGACTGCGCTCAGCCCACTCGCTCGCCATTCGCTGACTCGTTCGCTCCACGTCTTTGCATTTGCCATGTGCCCAAACGTGCTCTACCAAGCGCCACGCTTCCAGACGGGGTCCGTGCATCGGATACGCAGTTGCGAGCAGCCATGCAATACGCACAACTTCTCAGGAAGTTCGGCCGTGCCTTGGTAGCGGTCTGCCTCTTCGTCGCTGGAGTGATCTTCTGGATGATCTCCGGAGGTCCTTTCCGAATCCTCACCGGTGTTGCCTTGCTGGTGTTCCTGGGATGCCTGGTCGGCTACCTCTTCGAGGGAAGACGACGAGCGGCGCTCTTTGGCGGGTTGGCAGTACTCGGGTTGGGCTTCTCTCCCATCGAGGTTTCTGTGGCGACTCGGCATGGTCTACCTGGCGTCGTACCGTTGACGATGGGGCTGCCAGGTCCCGAATTGCGAGACATGGCCAGACGGGGCGAAGTCGTCCTCGGCGGTTGTATGACGTCGGGGCTAGAACCCCGGTGGGTTGTCATATGGTGACTTCCACTTGTCGCTGCCCATATTGCCTTGTACCTACAAGGTAGGTACAATTGTGGATGCGTGAAACGACTTCGATTCGAATGGGACGAGCGCAAGGCGGCCGCCAACCGTCGGAAGCACGGCGTCTCTTTCGAGGAGGCAAGGACGGTCTTCTTCGACGAAGATGCCTTGTTGCGGCCCGACGAGGAGCATTCGGAAGATGAGGACAGGTTCGTGCTTCTTGGACTCAGTGCGCAGCTGCGGACGGTGGTCGTCTGCCATTGCTATCGACAGCATGACGAGGTCATCCGCATCATCTCCGCGCGCAAGGCGAATTCCTTCGAGCGCGGGCAGTACGAGAATCGGAGGATGAGATGAAGAAGAACTACGACTTTTCAACCGCGGTCCGAAATCCGTACGCCAGGCAGTTGAAGCGGCAGCTCACGATCCGCCTGGACGAGGAGACCATCGCTTACTTCCAAGGGTTGTCGCGTGAGATGTCGCTGCCATACCAGACGCTCATGAACATGTACCTCCGTGACTGTGCCGAGACCCGGAAACGTCCTCATTGGTCCGTGCCTTCGACCCCGAAGCGGGCGAACAGGGCGTTGCACGGGCAAGGCGTTCGGCGTTGACCGGCTCACTCCCATGGACAAGACAAACTGGACTGAAGCAGACTTCGAGGTCCTCGGATGGCATGACAATCATGTCCATGGCTTTTCGATTCGCGAAGGAGAGTACGGTGCCGGTTTCCTCACTCTCGTCTTTCAGCGAAGGAGCGCGGCAGGGAAGGTGCTGCCAAACCACGCCCTGAGACGGATCGGCAAGTGAATCCAGGGTGACCGCGCTGCGAATGCATCCTTAACACCGCCTCGGCCCAGGCCGGCAAGGCCTGGCCCACTCCCCCGGGTAGCCGCCACCGCCACCCGCCCCTGCCACCGCTACGGCTACCCACACCTACACCGATTTCCGCTGCTCCGAGTCCCCGATCCGCGGTTTCTGGCCGTGCGTGGCAGCGCACGTGTATCATCAATGTAGGCACACACTGTGACGAACGAGCGGAACTCTACCCCTGATCCTCAGGCTGACGCTGAGCCTGCGCCCCTGGAACCAGGGACTCAATCAGAGGCGGCCTTGCCGTCGCCGGACGCGGTCCTGGTGATCGCCTTCATCACGCAACTGCGGCGCGTGTTTGCGGCCCCCGGCTACCGGCCCCCGCTGCTGCCCACGGTGGCCCTCGAAGTCCACCAGCTGTCGCTTCGCTCTGACGTGAGCGCGGACCAACTGGTCGAGGTGCTGGAGAAGGACGCGGTCTTGGCGTCCCAGGTTCTGCGCGTCGCTGGCTCGGCGGCCTACGGCGGCTGGGGCCAGAACAACATCTCGTTGAAGGTCGCCGTGGTCCGCCTGGGCATGCGCGGCCTGGCCAGCGTGGTGTGGGAAGTCGCGGCTGGCATGCGGGTGTTTCGCTCGGTCCGCTACGTTACCGTGATGGAGCAAATTCGCGCGCACAGCACGCTGTGTGCGCACCTATGCAGGCTGATCGCTTCGCGCAGGGCCCTGAATACCGAGACGGCTTTTCTGTGCGGCCTGCTTCACGACATCGGCATGGCAGCCACCCTGCTGGTGCTGTCCGATCGGCCCAAGGACGAGCCGACCATCGACCCGGTGATCCTCGACGAGGTCTTGCGCCAGACACACCAAGAAGTTTCCGGCATGATCGCCCAGCTATGGAAGCTGCCGGCCGACGTGCAGGCCGTGCTGGCCAACCATCACAGTTTCCCCGCCGGCGAGCCACCCCATCCTCTCTCCGCGGCTGTCGCTGTGGCCGAAGAATTGAGCCGCGAACTTGGCAGTGGCGTCGAGATCGGGGCTGGCCGTTGCGACCTCGTGGCGCCCGAGACTCTGGCGCGTGCGCGTGAAGTGCTGGGCTTCACCGAGGAACAAGAGGCCGAGCTGCGCGAGACCGCGAAGAAACTGGCTGTTTCTGTGACCGAGGATTTCACACTGGGAGAGCATAAGCCCGCCGCCCCAGCTGCAACCAAGAGCGCGGCGACGGCACCCGCTACGACGCCGCCCCCGGTCCTGCACGCCAAGCCCGCAGCGCCCCACCAGGCCCGCCTGCCATTCTGGCGCCGACTGGCCAGCGCCTTGCGAAAGAAATAGCCCAGCGCGTTGGCCGGCTCAGCGTCGGGTTAGCCTCGGTGCTTGTTATGTGGTAAGGATGCCGCGCACCGACGGACACCTACATCAACCTCAGGAAGTACGTGCGACTTTGGAGCAACCGGGAAGAATAGGAGTCGACATCGGCGCCGTATCGCTTAAGGCGGTTCGGATCGACGGTGCCGGTACAGTGGTTCAGACCTTCTACGCCCGACACAAGGGCGAACCGGCGCCGGTGCTAGAACGGGCGCTGCGCGAGCTGGACCTCAAACCAGGGGACGCCATCGGCTTCTGCGGGACCAACGCGACCCGCTTCTGCGAGGCCTTTGAAACCCGGCGGCTGGACATCGCGGCCTGCCAGATTCGCGTGATTCACGCCCAGTTCCCCGAAGTTCGCAACATCATCGACATCGGCGGCGGTTCAGTAACGCTGGTGCAGCTCGATGCCCAGGGGCACTTCCAGAACTACGCCACCAACTCCATGTGCGCGGCGGGCACCGGATCGTTTCTCGACGAACAGGCGGCGCGACTGGGGCTGGATTGCAGCGATCCGGCCTTGGTGGGCAGCGTGGCCGAGCCGCCCTCCATTGCCACCCGTTGTTCGGTGTTCGCCAAGAGCGATCTGATTCACCGTCAGCAAGAGGGCTACAGCAAGGCCGCCATGTGGTCTGGCCTGTGCCGGGGCATGACCCGTACTTTGATCGGAACCTTGCTGCGGGCGCGTCCCCTGGATGCCCCGACCGCGATCATCGGCGGAGTGGCGCTCAACCGCGAAGTTCTGCGCTGGCTGGACGCGGCTTTCCCCAACCTGCTGCGCACGCCGTCCTCGCCCCACCTGGTGGCGGCCCTGGGCGCTGCCGCCATGGGCACAGTGCCTAAGCATCTGCCGTCGCGCGAATCGCTCCATCGCATTGCCACCAGCAGCGACGTGGAATACCACCCCTGGCCGCTGACCCTGGAGAAGTCCAAGTACCCCGATTTCCAGCTGGCCGAGTGCTACACCGATCCAGAAGGCAACGAGGTGCGGGTGGTTTCCTGGCCAGCAGGCCAGACCCTGCGCGCGTACCTGGGCATCGACATCGGCTCGACCAGCACCAAGCTGGCGTTGGTCAACGACAAGGACGAGCTGCTGGTCGACGTGTACCGCAAGACCGGCGGCGATCCCATCGGCGCCACGCAGAAGCTGTGCCGCGCCCTGCGCGAGCTTGAGGCCAAGAAAGGCGCGCGCATCGAAGTGCTGGGCGCCGGGACCACAGGCAGCGGCCGCAAGATCGTGGGCGAGGTCATCGGCGCGGACGCCATCATCAACGAGATCAGCGCCCACGTGGCCGGCGCCACCTTCACCGATCCCAGCGTCGACACCATCTTCGAGATCGGCGGCCAAGACGCCAAGTACATGCACATCGTCGACGGACACATCCGCGACGCCAACATGAACTACGTGTGCGCCGCCGGCACCGGCTCGTTCATCGAGGAGCAGGCCAACAAGCTGGGCTACAAAGTGGCCGACGTGGGACAGGCCGTGCTGGGGGTGAAGCCTCCGCGCGCCACAGACCGCTGCACCGTCTTTATGGAGCAGGACGTGGTCCGCTTCATCGAGGCAGGCGCCAGCCGACCCGAAGCCCTGGCCGCGGTCATGGTCGCGGTGGCCAAGAACTACCTCAACAAGGTCGTGGGCAACCGCCATCGCAGCCGCAAGCGCATCATGTTCCAGGGCGCCACCGCGCGGAACAAAGCCTTGGTGGCGGCGTTCGAGCGCCTGCTCGACGTGGAGGTCGTGGTTTCGCCCTACTGCCACGTGATGGGCGCCTTTGGCGTGGCCCGGCTGGTGCGCCAGACCATGGTGGAACAGAGATTGGCCCAGTCGCGCTTCCGCGGACTCGATCTCGACAAGCGCAAGATCGCCATGCGCAAAGAGACCTGCGGTCTCTGCCAGAACGACTGCACCATCACCTTTGCCGACATCGAGGGTGTGCAGGGCGCGCCGTCGTGGGGCTACATGTGCGGCCGCGATCCGGGCGAGCAGAAGGTGCGCAAGAGTCCGTTCGACCGGGCTTTGCGTCTGCGCCAGCGTCTGTGGCGCGAAGGCGGCGCCGGCGTCAAGGTGCCGGACAACGCGCCCGTGATTGGCCTGCCGCAGGCACTTCTGACGTACACCTACTATCCGCTGTGGCAGCGCTTCTTCAACACTCTGGGCTTCCGCGTGCAGCTGTCGGGCCAGACCACCGACGAGATCCGTGAACTGGGCCCGCGCATGGCGGGTGCCGACTTCTGTTTCCCGGCCAAGCTGGCGTTGGGTCACGTGGCCAAGCTGGCGGTCACCGACGGTGTGGACTTCGTATTCGTGCCCCATCTGAAGAACACGCCGGCCAACGAAGAAACCACGGGCACGGCCGTGTGCCCCTACGTGCAGGGCACCGCGGCCTGCAGCCGCACGGCCCTCGCGATGAACCACATGGACGCCTCGCGCTTGCTGTCGCCGTTGGTCGACATGCGCATGCGCGAGCGCGACATCATCAAGACCCTGTCCGACGAGCTTTCCCAGCCGCTCGGGCGTTCGTCGCGCGACCTGCGACGGGCGTGGCGCGCGGGCCTGGAGGCGCAGGCCAATTTCGAACAGCGCTGCTACGAAGAAGGCGCCAAGATTTTGGCCGAGGCCACCGCCAAGAACGAAAAGATGATCCTGCTGGTGGGCCGGCCCTACAACAACTACGACGGCGGCGCCAACCTGGGTCTGCCACAGAAGATCGCGGACATGGGCCGCACAGTCCTGCCTCTGGACTTCGTCAAGCCGGATTTGTCGCGCCTGGGTGTGCGCTACCGCAACGCCTTCTGGAGCTACGGTCAAAAGATCCTGTCGGCGCTCGAACAGGCGGCCGACAGCGATCGGCTCGACGTGGTGTACTTGACCAACTTTTCGTGCGGGCCGGACAGCTTCCTGCTCAGCTTCGCCGAGGAGATCATGGGGCGGCGACCGCTGCTCATGCTGGAGTTGGACGAGCACGGCGCCGACGCCGGGTACATGACCCGGCTGGAGGCGTTCTTCGATGTGTTGCGACGACCGCGGCCCGAACGCGGCCCGCGCGCGCGGGAACACATCGAGCCTTCGGATCTGCGCGACCGCACCATCTGGGTGCCACCCATGCACCAGTTCGGCACGCGCCTGTTCGCGGCGGCTTTCCGGCAACACGGCTACGACGCGCGCACCTTGCCCGACGAGGACAAAGAATCGTTCGACCTGGGCCGCTCGCTCACGCGCGGGTCCGAGTGCCTGCCCTGTGCGCTCACCATCGGGACGCTGCTCAAGACACTGCGCCAGCAGCCCGCGGGCGGCAAGCACGCCTTCTTCATGCCCAGTTCCAAGGGTCCGTGCCGCTTCGGCCAGTACACGGTCTTGCACCGACAGATCCTGGACCGCGAGGGATTCGAAGACGTGGCCATCCTGGCGCCCGCCTCGAACAACGCCTACCAGGGGCTGGACAGCCAGATGCGCCGCTCGCTGTTCAAAGCGATTGCCTGCGCGGACATCATCCTCAAGGCCCAGTGCAAGGTGCGACCCTACGAAGTCAATGCCGGCCAAACCGATCGCGTGGTGGCCGAGGTGACCGACGCGGTGGCGGGGACGCTGGAGAAGGATGGCGATCTGCCGGCCGTTATTCGCGAGGGCATCGGCAGGATCGCCGCGATTCCTGTGGCCGGAGCGCGCAAGCCCTTGGTCGGCGTGGTGGGCGAGATCTACGTGCGCAACAACGTCTATGCCAATGAAGACGTGATCGGCGCCATTGAGATGTTCGGGGGGGAAGCGTGGATGATCCCGATTACCGACTGGATCCTCTACACGTCGTCGATTGAGAACTACATGGAAGAGTTTCCCTCGACCATCATGTCGTGGGACAAGGCCGACACCTTCGTCACGTACCATTGGATGAAGCACTGGGAGCAGAAGCTCATGCGCGCGGCCAGTCCCTTCCTCGACGATCGGCACGAGCCCCCTTTCCAGGAATGCATGAAACTGGCCACGCCCTACATGGCGTTCTATTGCGGCGGCGAAGGCAAGCTGTCAATCGGCCGTGCCATCAAGTTCGCACAACAGGGTGCGGCCATGGTGGTGAACTGCGCGCCCTTTGGTTGCATGCCCGAAACCGTGGCGACTGCAGTGTTCGGCCGCTTGTCGGCTGACGTGGACGTGCCCATTGTCAGCCTCTTCTACGACGGCAGCGGCGGACAGAATCGACGCCTCGAGGTTTTCCTTAACAACGCGGTCAGTGGCAAACGCCAAAGTGGCCATGTGCAAATCGGCGGCGACGTGCAGCCCAACGTGTGGCGCCCTGGCGACAAGCTGGTACCCGTGCAAAACCTGACCGCGCGCATGCGCACGGGCGGGAACGCCGGCGAATCGGCGTAGCGGCGCTTCGCCGGTTCTTCAACTCACCGACGATCGACGAGGCGCGCTCTCTCAAGGCTCGGCAGAGCCGGCGGAGGCGGCGGATCGAACTGTGGGACGATCCGCCGATCTCCGAGGCAAGTCCGATCAGTGCTTCTTGGCGAACTCGATACCCTTTCTTACCTCTTCCATGGCCGCGTTGATCAGCTCGATGGCCTTCACCCGGTGCCCGCCCTTGTCGGCGCTCGCCTTCTCCAGTTCAACCTTGGCGGACTCCAACGAAGACAGGGCCGCCGTCATGTGTGGCTGTTGCTGGGCGAACGCCGGCGCGGCGATGGCCAGGCTGAGCGAAAGGGCGACGAGAGACAGGTGTAGCTTGCGCATCTTTTCACAATTTCCTTTGGATGTATTTGCGAACACAACAGGATGCCAGACCTTCGGCGGTACGGGCAGAAACGTGCGTCAGATCGATCTCACCAAATTCCACTCGCGGTGAGACCAGCAAATCCAGGGCCCAGGGCCGGCATCAGGTACGCGTGCGTGTTGGGTGGGACGGGTTGCCCATCGGGCGCGCCAACGAAGTAGAGGACCACTCCCAGCGCGACCAGGGCGCCGCCGCTGTAGAAAAGCGTGTTACCGGCGGTCAAGTAGTCCTGCGCCTCTCCTCGTAGACTGTTCGCCTTGTCAGGATTCGTGCTCCAGTTGTCCTTGGATTCGTCGTTGCGACTCATCCCGACCCACCAGCATGCGCCCCCAGCGGCTATGCCCGCCACTCCGGCCACTCCGGTCAGTATCCCGAGGAGGCGCACATTGCTCATCGGTCTCGTGCTCGGCTCGACCGCAGCGCCGGCCGCCGGCGCACGTTGCGCCGGTGCGACGGCCGGCGATGCCGTGGGCGGAGCCGACACCACGTATGTTACCGATGGCGGCGGAGGCATCTCGACCACGTGCTTGGCCAGCACCAGTTCCACCACCTTGTGGTCCTCGCCGGCCACGACTACCTCTTTCTCCGCCGAATCGTAGCCCTCGGCCGAAGCCGCAAGGGTGTGCTTTCCCACCCCTACCCGCACAGGCGCAGAGATCGGCGCCCTGCCGATCTCGTTGCCATCCACGCGAACAATCGCTCCCCGGGGCAAGCCGCGGAACTCCAGAGTCGCGATGCGGGCCTTCTGGCGTACGATTTCCTTTTCGACCTCGGCGCGCCGAGCCGCGGGAACCCTTTTCCCCCCATCGGCCAGATAGCGCTCGTAGGCATCCACGGCCTCGACCGGCCTGGCCAGCGACACGAAGACCTGGCCGATGTTGTACAGTACGGCGAAGTGACGGGTCAGATCGTATGACCGCTGGAACTCCACGATCGCCCCTTCAAGCTGCCCGTCGTCGACCAGTTCGACCGCGCGGTCGTAGTGCTTGCGTGCCTCTTCCTTTTCCCCGGACCAGGCGGCCTGTGGCGCCGCCAAGACCCCCAGGACCATGACCAAGAATGCAGTTTGTCTGACCATGCGAGGCCCATTAGACGATGACTCGCGCCGCCTGTCCACAGAGCTGTCGTTGTCAGCCTCGATGCGGCGCAATTGAAGCCATCGGGTTAGGCGAATGGGTTCTCCACGGTTACGCCTTCGATGGATCGGCCGTGCTGCAGATCTTCTGACAGCAATCGTGGGCACCCGGCCGCTTTTGCACAGTGAAGGATCAGACAATCCCAGAAACTGAACCCATAGAGGCGGTGGAGTTTGATCGCTTCCACCACATGCTCGACGTCGACCACCATCACGTTCATCGTGGCCAGGATCTCGACCTTCTGCTGCGCGATCTCCGCAGGCAGACCAAGCTTCCTGGTCGCCACGACGAAGTACTCCTGCAGAACCTGCGTGGACAGCACGCCGTTCCCGTTGTTGAGTGCCGCCTCGATGATCTGCTGGGCGCGGTCGCGTTTGGTGCCAGCGTCAGCATCGTCGGCGTAGATGAGGATGTTTGTGTCGAGGAAGACCCGGCCCTTCACGTGCGGCCCTCGTAGGCCTCGTCCCGCGCGATCTTCCGCCCACCCGAATGGCCGGGATGTTCTGCCCAGAGCTGGCGCAACTCTTTGGCCAAGGTCGCGCCGCTGCGACGGCCCGCCACGGTCTCCAGGTGCCGCCGAATGATGTCGTTCAAGGTCGTTCCTTCGCGTCGCGCAACCTCCCTGGCTCTTGACGCGAGTTCATCGTCAATTGACACTGTTACGTTCATTGAACACAGTATACGTGTACACGTTGCACGTGTCACATACTTTGCTTTCCCTATAATCTAGCCTGTCGCTGCAGCGCCCACAGACACCTCGTCACTTTATAAATTGCCGCAAATCTTTATCAAGTGCCTGGCACGTCTATGGCGCACGTCTATGGCGCACGTCTATGGCGGCGGCACCTCTATGGCGGCCGCGCTATCCGCATCAGCCGCAGCCGCACTCCATGGTGCAGATTGCGCCGTTCGCCGTTCCGCTGCAAGTGAGGCTGGAACCGCACTTGTCGTCGATCGGCTGGCACATATTGTCAAACGACGTCTTATCGACGCTCATCGAACAGTTCGCTTTCCCGGCGCAGCACTGGTTTACGACGTCTTTGTACCAGTCGTCGCAGCTCTTGTCGTTGCAGCCAAACAACGGACACAGTGCCGCAACAATACCAACAGCGAACATTGATGACTTGATTGCGCTCATTGCCTTTCCTTTCTTTGGGTTCTATTTCACTCTCAGGCATTTCTAAAGATCGCATCCGGTCCGCTACGGGATGTAAACCGCACCGAGCTGGAGTCCGAAGAGATTCGGTGCCGCATCGAGTGCGTAGTCGCCGCCAGACAGGTACATCTTAGAAAAGACGACGTCGAAGCCGAGGAAGAGCCCCATGTGCTCAGTTCGGTACATCACGCCGGGCCCGAATCTAAGAAGATAACCCGGAGCGAACGAGCTGAAGGAAACGCTCCCACTGTAGGGGTAGACGTTGGATGTGTAGCTCTGCTTGGTGAGCGCGTCCGGCAGAAACGACACCGCAAAACCGCCCGCAAAGCGCAGGTAGAATTCAAAAGCATTCACGGGGAGCGTGAGCCGAAGTTCGGGCCCGAGCGAAAGGGTCTTGATGCTGGCGCTGACGTTTTTGGGGTTGAGGAGGAAGAAGTCGAAGTCGCCGCCGAGCGCGACGAACTTGTTGATGCGGTATGCGCCGAAGGCTCCGATGCCAAACGAGACGTCGAGGTCGTCACTCATCGTTCCCAGGCTGGTACCCTTGTAGAACAGTTCGCTGTCGATCGATGCGGACGGCACGAGGGTGAAACTGAGGCCCCAAATCGTTTCATTGTCGCGCATCAGCGGTGAAGTAAATGGGGAGGGGGACGGTGCAGGCGCACGCTGGGGCTGGGTGTAGTAGCCGGGCGCAGGCGCGGGCTGGCCCGGCTGCGGCGGCGGGTAATAGTAGTAGCCAGGCGCAGGCGCGGGCTGGCCCGGCTGCGGCGGCAGGTAGTAGTAGCCGGGCGCAGGCGGAGGCGCGGGCTGGCCCGGCTGCGGTGGGGAAACGTACCCCGGCGCGGGGGCTGGTTGGCCCTGCTCCTGCACCGCCGATGTCCCCGCGTCCTGGAACGGCTGGAGCCGGTTCCGCCGGCACCGGCTTGACCCAGACCGGGACAACCATGGGCACGCCGTTCTACGTACCTTGGCGCCGTTGACGAAGATGCCGTTCCTACTGCCCAGGTCTTTGAGAATGTGCAGCGGACCCTCACGACGGAAGCAGCCCGCGAAACCATCGGGGCGCATTAGACGACAAGTCGCGTCGCGTGTCTACACACCTGTCATTGCCACTGTCGGCCGTTAGACGGTGAAGACGGTGATGTGCCGCTGGACAGACTGTACTGCAACTAGTACACTCTTCCCATGTCGCAGGAGGCGCCGCTTCCCATCGACTTCTACGTAACCCCGGGAGGCACCGAGCCAGTGAAGGAATGGCTGATGTCCCTGTCCGCTGAGGTTCGCAAAGAAATTGGCGCAGATATCCGCAATGTTCAGAACGGCTGGCCCCTGGGGAAGCCGTACGTTGACGGATTCGGCGGCGGCTTGTGCGAAGTGCGAACCTCGTTTGGTGGCCAGCAGTACCGGGTGTTATTCATCATCCTGGAGGAAACAATGGTGCTTCTGCATGGATTCCACAAGAAGACGCAGAAGACGCCAGCGGCCGAAATCCACCTCGCCCGCCGACGTCAGAAAGAAGTCATGTCATCATGAATAGAAGACGCATTGGATCCAGCCTGGACTCGATGTTTGACCAGCTCGGCGAGCTTGAGGAGGTCAAGATCCTTACTCAGAAAAAGATCCTCGCACGGCAGATCGATCAGGCGCGTCGGGCTGGCAACGTTTCGATCTCCGAGATGGCCCGACGGATGGGGACCAGCCGCATGGCGGTCCACTCGCTGCTGGACCCGGCCAAGCCGACCATGACCATCGATTCGGTGTCCCGTGCGGCGGCTGCACTTGGCGCTGATCTGGAAATGAAGGTCGTCTCCCGCCGGAGCCCCTGTCGGCCACCGGCAAAACCCAAGAGGAAGGCGGCGTAGATCCCGTGCCTATTCGGCAAAGGGATTCGAGCGATCGATCGAGCGCGAAGGTTTGCGCCGCGAATTGAGCCCATTGTCGGAATTCTCGGCGGGCTGGGCAGCCGGAGCGACAACCGGGGGCGGCTTGATGTCAACCAAAGGAAAAGCAGCCGCCGTCGTTCGTTTCTGCGGGCGTTGTCTCGGTGAACGTCCGGGTGGACTTTCGATCTTCGCAGAGGGCGGCGGAGCCGGAACCGGGGCCGGAGCCGCAACCGCGACCGGGGCCGGGGCCGCGACCGGAACCGCAACCGGGGCCGGAGCCGCAACCGGAGCGGGAACCAAAATCACTGGTGGCGACGACGCCGCGGCTTGCGGCTTGGGCTCGCGGTGCAGGCCGAACCATAGGCCCAAGAATATGAACAGCACCGCCGCAGCCGCTGACATGGCCCAGACCACGACGCGCGACCGGCTGCCGGCTGGCACGTCGTCGGGGATCTCCGGCGTCTCCGCTTTGAACGGGGCTGGCACCGCCATCGCTCGCAGCGAGACGGGAGATTTCATGGTCTCGGCCCAGACCACGGGCAATCCAGCCTGCGAACGCAGCGGCGTCACCGACCGGCCCGAGAACGGAATCAGCGCCTCCATGAACTCGGCGACCGAGGCATAGCGATCGCCGGGCTCGCGGGCCATGGCCTTTTGTACGATGGCGGATACGCCCGGGGGCAGGTCGGGCCGCATGGAATCCAGCGGCGCTGGTTCCTGGGTCAGCACGTGGTACAGGATGGCGTTGTACGACTCGCCCGGATGGGGTTTGGCGCCGCCCAACATCTCGTACAGGATCACGCCCAGCGCATAGATGTCGGTGCGATGGTCGACGTCCTTGGCCCCACGAGCCTGCTCCAGGGACATGTAGTAGGGCGTGCCCATGGTCGTCCCGGTCTGGGTCAGCGACGTGCTCCGGCCCGTGTGCAGCTTGGCGATGCCGAAGTCCAGAACCTTGACCAGATCGCTGGCGTCGTTGCGCCGGCAGATGTACAGGTTCTCGGGCTTGAGGTCGCGGTGGACGATGCCGCGGCTGTGCGCGGCCGCCAACCCACGACAGGCCTGGATCATGATGAACACGGCCCGCGACAGGGGCAAGGCCCCACCGCGCATCAACAGGTGAGCGAGGTCCTCACCGTCGAGATACTCCATCACCAGGTAGGGCGCGCCGTCGTCGGCCGTGCCCGCGTCCACCACGGCCGCGATGTTCTCGTTCTCCAGACCGCCGGCCGCTTGCGCCTCACGCTGAAAACGGGCCACGACTTCGCTGTTGCTGGCCAGCTGCGGGTGCAAGAACTTGAGGGCAAAACGGCGGCCGATGAGCTCGTGCTGGGCCTCGTAGACCTCGCCCATGCCGCCCGCGCCGAGCAGGCGCACCAAGCGGTACTTGCCGCCCAGGATCTTTCCCACGCGCGTGTTGGCCGTGCCCTCGGCCTCGGTCATCGCGATTCTCCTGGCGCGGGACAGGCGTAGGGCACGGTACAGCGCGACCCATCGGCAGCGGTCGTGGGCGACGCTGTGGTCGTATGGTCAATCCCCGAAGGCATCAGACCACATTAGACGATGTCTGGCGCCGCCTGTCCACCCACTATGAAGGCCTGTGCCCCCCTACGGCCCCTTGTCGATGTCGACGCGCGACGGATGCGAGGTGGCCGCCTCGCCCAGTGAAAGCCGTTCCTCACGCGCCGGTCTGACCAGTGGCTCCAGCAGAGCCAGATTGTGGCGTGCGTCTTCGTTCTGCGGATCCAGGCGTAGGGCCTCGCGGAAACAGCGCTCAGCCTCGGAAACCAGCCCGACCCGCAACGCCACCACGCCGGTGAAGAACTGCGTAGCAGCGTCACCCGGTTCCAGCGCCTGGGCGGCATGCAATTCGTTGAGCGCGTCCTCGGGCCGGTTGTTCGAGAAGAGCGCCAGCGCGTAGTTGTATCGCAGCAAGGCCCGCTGCGGCCGTCGCTTGGCCGCGCGACTCAGGAACCACTGCGCCTCTTTGGGCTGGCCCCGGCGCAAGGCGATGACGCCCAGGTTGCCGTACGCCTCGCCCAACATGCCGGGGTACTTCGACGCCTCGGTAAACCAGCGCTCGGCCGCGTTGAAATTTCCGGCCTCGTAGAAGGACGTTCCCAGCAAAAACGCCGGCCTCGGGTCATTGGGCGCAATCCAGCGCAGTTTGCCGAAGAGTGAAGTGGCCTTCTTCAAGTCGCCGCGGGCGCGCGCCAGATCGCCGCACAACTTCAAGGCGGCTGCGCTGCGCGGACGACGGTGCAAGACATCGTCGTACAGAGCTTCTGCCTCACTGCGCTTGCCCACGCCCAGGTAGGCCGCGCCCAAATCCATGCGTGCGTCGACGTTGTCTGGCTGCAGACGCACCACCTCTTCCAAGTCTGCCACCAGCTCAGGACCCGCCCGTCGCGAGGCCAGGACCAGAGCCAAAGCCCGGCGTGCGCGCAAGTCGTCCGGTGCGGCCTCCAGAACCTTGTTCAACTCGGCCTGGGCCTGCACGAGCTGCCCCGCCTCGGCCAACACTTCACCGTAGGCCCGGCGCATGTCCAGATCCGCGGGATCCAGTTCCACCAGGCGCGCGTAGCGCTCGCGCGCGGCGGCCGATCCCTCGCTGCGGTCCAGGGCGGCCAGACCGGCCAAGGCGGCGTGATAGTCGGGACGGGCCTCGACGGCCACTGACCACATGGCGCGCGCATGGCCAGGCCGGCCGTTTTCCAGGTGAATGGCGCCAAGAAAACGCCGAGTCTCGGGAACCTTGGGATCGATGACCAGCGAGCGGCCGAGGATCTTGATGGCCTCGTCTTGGCTGCGGTGCCGGCCGCCCAGGCCCAGGTAGGTTGCGACGCCCCGGCCGTAGAGCACGAAGGCGTAGGGATCGCGAGCAAAGCGCTGGCTGAGCAAAGCCTTGGTCGTTGGCGCCCGATCCCCGAGCACCTTACAAAAAGCAGCCAACGCCGCATCGACCGCGACCATGGCAGCGGCATCCGTGCCCCCGACGCGAGTCACTTCTGCGGCAGCAGATGCGCCACCCGTTCCCGTGATGCGAACTGTGACCGCGATCTTCCAGTCCGGTCGCCGCACAAACGCGCCGGTCACTGTCCAGCGCGGCGTGACCGTCGCTGCGTGGCCAAACAGGGTCTCGCCGCCCACGAATTTGAGAGGCGCCAAGTGACCCAGCCGCTCGGCCACCAGAGCAGGCAATCCAGTTTCCAGGTAGTCGAGCGCGCGAAATCCGTTACCGTTCTTGAAAAGCTCGACCACGAAGGTTTCGCGTGCAGCGGTCGGCTCGTCCGGCGCGGCCGCCGCCACGCCTTGCGCACCGACGAAAAAACTGACGAATGCCACGCCCAAGGCGCGGCCCGAGAGCAAGCTCATACGCCCATACTCCGAGCTTCCCGTCGAAGCGCAAATTTTCGGCGTGTATTTCTATGGTTGGTTTCCGTTGGTGCTGGGCAAGGCTACTGAACGCTCGTCCTACCGGTTTGCAAGCGTGCGGAAGCCCTGGCCAGCCAGTAGCCGCTCGTCAGCAGTGGCCAGTACCAAGTCGTAGACGGCGGCAGTCGCAGCGAGAAAGCGGTCAGCCGTATCCTCGTGCACGACCCTGATGGTCCGGCTGGTCAGAGCGACTTCGTGAGTGAGCGGCGCCTCGTGCATGGGCGCTTCGGCCAAGGCAGCGGCGATCCAATCCGCGGACTTCTCACGGATCGCAAGCCGCTTCTTGCCGACCAGCACCAGGAACTCCCAAAGGCTGATGGGCGACAACCAGAGTTCGTTCGCCGGATCCAGGATGTGCTGGGTGAGACGCTGGCCGATGCGGTCGGAATCGAGATGGCTCCAGATCCAGACATGCGTGTCGAGAAGGATCTTCACTTGCTCACTTCCCAGTCGACCAGGTCGCCCGTGGGACCGACGATGTCGCCCAGAATCTTTCCGGTATGGCGTCGGGCGCCCAGCCAGTTGCGCGGGGTAGGCGCGGGAGTGGGGGGAACGATTTCGGCTATGGGCTTGCCAAAACGGGTCACGCGCAAGGGGCGTCCCGTCCTGCGCACGCGTTCCAGGGTGGCCAAACAGGTCGCCTTGAACTTCGAGATCGCCATAGAGTCCATAGTTGCATTTATACCATGGTCAACAACCATGGTCCAAGTGGCATATAGTCATCCCACCTGCGCGCTTCGGGCAGGTCAAGCGTCAACGAGAAACACCTGTTTCAACAGGGACGCCGCCAATGACCACCCAAAACCTGAACTCCCTCCGGGCGGAGTCCCCGTCACGAACCCGTCTCCGGCCCGGTCGCCTCCTGCGAATCCCAGGATGAAATGTTGACGACTCCCTTCCACCGCCTCATATGGACCGAAGGAAACGAATTCAATGTCTCGCCCGCGCGCGGTCCTTCGTTCCAGCTTGAGGATTGTCGGCGGCCTGATGTTGGGCTCAGTCTGCCTAGGCGCTGGGCTGGGCCATTGGGTGTACCGCCAGTTCGAATCCGATCTGCCCGCCAACCTGAGCGCGGTGACCGACTACCAGCCCGTACGCGCCAGTCAGATCTGGAGCGCGGACGGCGAGTTGATCGGCGAGTTCTTCGTCGAGAAGCGCGTGCTTCTGCCCATCGAGCAGGTGCCCGACCTGGTTCGCAAGGCCTTTGTCGCAGCCGAGGATGGGCGCTTCTACAAGCACGGCGGCGTCGACTATCTGGGCGTCCTACGCGCAGCCTGGGCCAATCTGCGGGCGCGGCAGGTGGTGCAAGGCGGGTCCAGCATCACGCAGCAGGTGGCCAAGATTCTCATCGTCGGCCAGGAACGCTCGCTGGCGCGCAAGGTGCGAGAGGCGTTGCTCGCCTTGCGCATCGAGAAGCGCCTGCGCAAGGACCAGATTCTCAGCATCTACCTCAACCACGTCTACCTCGGCCATGGCGCCTATGGTCTGGCGGCGGCGGCCACGGCCTACTTCGGCAAGAGCGCCGCTGAGCTGACTTTGGCCGAGGCTGCCATGCTGGCGGCGCTGCCCAAGGCCCCCGGCAACGTCACACCCTTGCGCGACTTCGAGCGCGCCCACACCCGCCAGCGCTACGTGCTCGACCAGATGCAAGAGCTGGGTTTCATCACGGCGGCCCAGGCCGAGGCTGCAGCCAGCGAGCCGCTCATGCTGGTCGCACAAACCCGCGCCATGACCAACGTGGCCGCCCCCTACTTCGTCGAGACGGTGCGCAAGCACGTGGCCGAGCGCTACGGCGACGAAGAACTTCTGCGCCGAGGGTTCCGCATTTACACCACACTCGACATGCGCCGGCAGCGAGCCGCCGAATCCGCCCTGCGCCGCGGGCTCGAGGATGTGCAGCGGCGCCTGATCTTCGACGGACCCATTGGCCACTTGGACCTGGACCAGCGACGCCAACTTGCTGCGGGCCAGCCGCGCCCGGTGGGACCCGAGGGCTTCAATCTCGACGGGGAGCAGTCGCCCTATCTCATGGCCCTGCCCGACCCGCCGGCCGCGACCGTGGATGCGACCAAGCCGGGCGCGCACCTGCCCGACGCCGCCGCCAAGCACGCCGCTGACGAAGCCTGGGCGCAGCGCCGACGTGCGGCTCACGATCGCGATGCGCCTGTCTTCGACACCGATCCAGACACCATCTATGCAGCCGCGGTGACCAGCGTGGGCAAGAAAGTCGTGGTGGCATCCGGCGGACTGGTCGCGCCGCTCGACTCGGCCAGTGAAACCCAGGCCCTGGCCTGGGCCGGGCCGCGCGGCGAGCATCTGGGCACCGGCGACGTCGTGCCCGTTTACTTTCGCACCCAGAGCGGCAGCGGCCACGCCCACCGCGAGGAGTTTCTCGCCCACCTGGCCAGCGCGCCCACCGTGCAGGGCGCGCTTATCGCCCTGGATCCGTCCAATGGCTACTTGGTTTCCATGGTGGGCGGCTATGACTACGGCAAGAGCCAGTTCAACCGCGCCACCCAGTCGCACCGACAGATCGGATCGGCCATTAAGCCCTTTATCTACGCGGCCGCCATCGATCATGGCTTGACCCCGCTCACCATCAGGTGGGACGCGCCGGTCAAGTTCAAGACCGTTTCGGGGATCTGGGCGCCCCACAACTACAAGCCCGAGTACCTTGGCCCCGTAACACTGCGAACCGCCCTGGCCAAGAGCATCAACACCGTCTCGGCCCAGCTCGTCGCCCAGATCGGCGTCGACCCCGTCATCGAAGTCATGCGCGGCTTGGGCATCACCTCCAAGCTGCCGCAATCGCTCTCGCTGGCGCTGGGAACACCTGACCTGACTCTGCAAGAGGTGGCATACGGCTTGGCGGCCTTCCCGGCTGGCGGCAAGCTGGTCACGCCTCTATTCATCGTCAAGATCGTCGATGCAGACGGCCGGGTTCTGGAGGATCACACCGCCCCGCCACCGCGTGAAGAACGGCTTTCTCCCGAAACCGCCTATGTCGTTACCGATCTGATGAAGGGCGTGGTCGAGATCGGCACAGGCAAGAAGGCACGCGAGCTGGGCCGGCCAGCCGCAGGCAAGACCGGGACTTCCACCAACTATCGCGACGCTTGGTTCTTCGGCTTTGTACCCGAGTTGTTATGCGGGGTTTGGGTCGGTCGCGACGACTTCAAGCCCATCGGCCACGACGCCACCGGTGGTCAGGTGGCCCTGCCCATCTGGCTTTCGTACATGCAGGAAGCCCTGCGTTCGGTCCCGGCGCGAGATTTCGAGCCCCCACCCGGGGTCATCTTCGTGCGCGCCGACCCCGACAAGGGCGTGCCGGCCACGCCAGACAAGCCAGGCAGCCGGCTCATGCCGCTCAAGCGGGGTACGCTCCCGCCAGCCTTTCGCGCCGGCAGTTCGGGGCGGTTCTCCGATCAACAATTTTGACGTGGGAACCACTCCCTAGCCCTTTCCGGCCTCGATCGGCTTCCCTGAAGAATCGCCAGCTTGCGCCTCGCGTCTCTTGACACCGGTAGGCTGACCGATAATATAGCCGACACTGTAACTGTAGAAAAAGCACCCAGAGAGAAACGTTGCTGTTGGCTGCGAGCCTGCCCGCGCGGACTCGCACAGGCGGGCTGATGGGCTCGCGGAGGATGAGATGCAAGGACTAGCGCAGTTCCTAGAACAGGGCGGAACGCTCATGTACGTCAACTTGGGGGTTTCGGTGATCGTGCTCGCCATGATCATCGACCGCCTGATCTTCTTCTTGCTGAAGAGCAGCGTGAATGCCCGCGCCTTTCTCGAGCAGATCCGCAAGCTCGTCCTGGCGAACAACGTGGACCGGGCCGTCAAGCTGTGCTCGGCTACAGCGGCGCCAGTTGCTCAGGTTGCCAAAGCGGGACTGCAGCGGGTTCATCGCGGCGAGATCGCGGTGGCACAAGCCATCGAGGAGTCGCTGGTGGATGTGACGCCGATGCTCAAGAAGCGCGTGCAGGTGCTCTGGTCGCTGGCGAACATCGCCACCCTGG
>Ga0265330_10000151_pt1 | contig 55803 bp, 34 predicted proteins | sample 41919metaG_FD_202083 | JGI IMG/M metagenome (GOLD analysis project Ga0265330, IMG submission 202083) | Rhizosphere microbial communities from Carex aquatilis grown in University of Washington, Seatle, WA, United States - 4-19-19 metaG | ecosystem: Host-associated > Plants > Roots > Rhizosphere...
CCCATGGGCAAGACGGCGGGCGTGATCATGTATTGGGTTCCCGAGATCAAGGACTCGGACCTGGACACACCCGAGGGCATCCACCAGAGCATGCAGTGGTTGACGCAGGGGCAGCCCATCCCGGTCGACAAGCGCTCGTGGGCGGCCCAGCTGTCGCAGCTGGTGGTTTTTGACTTTCTGACCTCCAACCCTGACCGCTACAGCGGCGGGAACATGAAGACATCGGCCGACGGCTCGCGTCTGCTCTTCATGGACAACACCATGTCGTTCTTCATCGAGCCGGAGGGCAACGAGAAGACGCGCTCGATCTTGCACCGCACGCAGCGATTCTCGCGCCAGCTGTATGAAGCCCTCGATCGGGTCACCGAGCCCGTGCTGGAGCAAGTCCTGGCCCAGGCGAGCTTAGGCGAGTACCAGATTCTGACCCCAAGCGAAATCCGGGCGGTGGTGGCTCGGCGTGATCTCGTTAGGCACTACATCGACGGGCTGGTGACCAGCTATGGCCCGCGCAACGTGCTGGTGTTCCCGTAGCGAATTTCAGGCGCCGAGATCGATCATGCGCAGCATGGAGGCAGCGGCGCGTTGGCGCACGTCCTCGGGAACCGTGACCAGGCATTGGGCCGGTTCGTCGCGCAGGGTTTCGTAGACGCTCTCCAAGGTGATGGCCTTCATGTGTTCGCACAGCCGGCAGGGCTTGTAGAACTGCCGGTCGGGGTGTTCCAGCTCCAGACGCACCACCAGGCCGCACTCGGTGAGGATGGCCAGGCGTTTCTTCTCGGGGTGGCCCTCGACATACTTGGCCATCTGCGAGGTCGACATCACCTCGTCGGCCGCTCGCTGCAGCTCGGGTTTCACCTCGCCATGGACGATGACCACAGCCTCGGGATCTTCCTGGCGGATGTGCGCGATATCAGCCAGGGTCATCTGATGGTGGACGTGGCAAGCGCCTTCCCAGGCGAACACGTTGCCGACCAGACCCGCGCGCTCACCCTCGCGCAGCAGAGGCTCGATGCGCGCCAGATACTCGCGCGGATGGAACTGGTGCGGCTCCGGCGGAGGCAGGTACATGCGCCGGGTCTTGAGTGCCACTTGATAGGCGAGATTCTGGTCAGGCACGAAGAGTAGGTCCGGCACGCCCAGCCGGTCGGCGATCTTCACCGCGTTGGAACTGGTGCAACACACGTCGGACAAAGCCTTCACGCTGGCGTAGGTATTCACGTAGGTCATGGTGGCGAATTTGCGCCCGAGCGAGCGCAGGAACTCCTGCCGTTCCTCGAGATCGTCTGCATCCATTTCTGCCAGCGAGCAGAGCGCCTGTTGGTTGGGCAGGTAGACCGGCACGTCCGGGGCCAGGGTGGTGCACCCTTCGGCCATGAAGCGGACACCGCAGAAGACCACCAGGCGCGATTTCACGTCGCGGGCGCGCACCGCCAACTCGAAGGAATCTCCGACGGTGTCCGCGATGGCCTGCACCTCGGGCACCTGGTAGTTGTGGGCGGGCACGAAGGCGTTCTTGTCGCGCTTGAGGCGGCGGATTTCGTTCCACAGCCAGACCACGCGGTCGGCCCGGTCTGCTTCCACCTGGCCGGAACGGACTAGTCGGGCAACGTCGACGTCGAACATCAGTCTAGGTGTACCGCTCTGGGCGACGGAACGCACGCGGACACGTGGCGTTTTGCGGGCTGCGCTGGTAGCGTGCAACGACTCCATGCGCCTGTTCGACGCGGACATCTGGACCGAGGTCACCGGCGGCGCCATCGCCGAGCGGGTGCGCAGACTGGTGCGGGTGACGCCGCTGATTCCGGCACCTGCGCTGGGCCGCCGCACCGGCTCAGATGTTTGGCTCAAACTCGAATCGCTGCAACGAACCGGCTCGTTCAAGCTGCGCGGGGCTGCCGCGTTCGTGGCGGGGATGTGCCAGAAGGGCAAGAAGCGAGTCATCGCCGCTTCGGCAGGCAACCACGGGCTGGGCATCGCTCTGGCGGCTCGAGCGTTCGGCGTCGATGCCCAGGTGCTGGTCTCGGCCCAGACGCCGCGGAGCAAGCGTGACGGCATCTTGGCGCTGGGCGCAGAGCTGGAAGTCGTAGGTGCGTCTTATGACGACGCCGAGGCCGAGGCCCGGCGGCGGGCAGCAGCCGACCCCACGCTCAGCTTCGCCTCGGCTTTCGACGACGACTGGGTCATCGCGGGAAATGGAGGCGTGTTGGCGCGCGAGATTCTGGCCCAGCTTCCTGACGTGGACGCGGTGGTGACACCAGTGGGTGGCGGAGGCCTGGCGGCCGGTCTGGGGGTGGAAATGGTCCCGCGCGGAATCCGCGTTTTGGGCGTTTCGCCCGAAGCCAACTGCGCCATGAAGCGCTCGCTGGACGACGGTCGGGCCTACACCCAATATGACGGCGGTCCCACATTGGCCGAGGGCCTGGAAGGCGCGGTCAGCCAGCGCACCTTTGCCATGGCCAAAGACTACTTTCCCGAGGTCGTTCTGGTGAGTGAGGTGAGCATCCGGCAGGCCATCGTGTACGCGTACCGGTCCCTGGGCATCCTGTGCGAGGCCTCGGCCGCGGTGGCGCTGGCCGGCCTTATGGAAGACAAGTTTCCGGTGCAAGGCCGGCGTGTCGTCGTCTTGGTCAGCGGGGGCAATATCGAGAGCGACCTGCTCGACCAGCTTCTCGCCGGCTCATCGCCGAAGAAGCACGACGGTTAGGGCTTCGGCCGCGGTCCCGCGGCGACGCGCGCCCGCTTCTCGGCGGCGCGACGTAGTTGCTTGGCAGTCGGTCCCGCGCCCAGCTTGTCACGGGCGTCCTCGCCATGGCCGGGGCCGATGATTTCACGCAGATAGGCCTCGTACTGAAAGGTGTCGGAGTGTTTCTCGTTGTGGCAGTGGGCGCACACCGACTCGGGCGTGCCCGTGCTCAGCGCCAGCGGCTTCTCCAGCCCGCGCTTCTCGACGTGGATCGATCCCGGCCCATGGCAAGCCTCGCACTGGACGTTCTCCAGGCCCTCGCTGAACCCAAGGCTCGACCCACCCACCTCGCCGTAGCCTGTGACGTGGCAACTGACACAGTCGCCGTGACCTGTCTTGCCCACGGCCTCAAGGGTCCGCCACGCGTGAACATGGGCCGTGCGCTTGCAAAAGCGGGCGGCTGCCTTGTGGCAGCGCACGCAAGAAGCTTCACCCGAAAAATGCGCCCGGCCCGTTTCGGCAGGGGCCGGTGGCTCTGCCATGCGCAAGTTGGCCGCACCCACCGCCTGGTCGAGCTTTCGCATGCTGGCAGCCAGAACCGGATCGCGAGGCAGGCTGCGTCGGATGGGCACAAGCTCGTTGAGGAAATACGATCCCTGGGCCGGCGCCGTCCAGGGCTTGCTGGCCAGTCGCGCAGCCTCGGCGCGGAGTTCGTTTCGTTCTTTGCGCTTGGCAGCCACAAAGGTCGCATCGCTGGTGTCGTCGCTCTCCCAGCGGGCAAGATCGGCATCGAGTTGGTGAACCTGGCGTTCGATCTCCTCGGCGCGTAGGCGATTAGCGAGCGGCCCGCCGGCATCGCGCAGGGGTTCATCAGCCGGGCGCGACTTATCCTGGCGAAGAACGATCTGCAGCCTCCCCACCCGCTGCATTTCAGAACCTGGGACCAGAAGGAAGGCGCGGCCGAGGTTCTCTGCGCGCGACGTTCCCGTGCCAACGTCATTGCCAAGCACAACAAAGTCGACCGCTGCTTCACGCCCCACTGCGCGTGCCTGCTGGCGTTCCAGAGGTGCCAGCGCGATCACGATCTCAGCGCCGGCCGCACGCAACTGGTCGGCCTCGACACGAGCTGCGCGGACTGGATCTTCCGCGCGCAGACCTTTTTCACGCAGAAGAGATGGATCCACCAGGCCGAAAACTCCGATCTTGATCCCTCCCACTAGGCTGATACGCGATGGCTCGATCAAAGCGAGGCTGTCGAGGTTGGCGGCCAGGCGTTTGGGCTGAACCTTGGCGACCCCGCGTGCAAGATCGGTCTCGCCGAGGGCCGAGCCGCCAAAGGGCAAGCGCGCAATCTCGCGGGCCAAGAAGTTTGCCACCAGGTCAGCCGCTTCTTGTTTGCGTGCTGGAATCTCGCCTGCAGGGTAGATCAGATTCCCGGCGTCAACGAGAAGGGTGGCGCCAGCCCGCGCGGAACTTCGCACCAGTGCGGTCACACGCGCGATGTCGCCGAGAGGATCGCTCGTGCAACCACACGGCTCAAGCGTGCCTTGGGTCTGCGCGGTGTAGAAAACCAGGGCGCGACGTTCGCGCGGGCTGGCGAAAGAAAATCCGCTCGCAAGCGCGAAGTGCGCCGCGAACGAGGCTGCCAGGAGGTGCTTCAGGGGGAACAGCCGCATGAAACCACAGGAAACTCTCACAGGCTCAACCCGTTGTCACTGCGAGCCGTAGCCAATGACGCGCGCAGACTGAGACAATTTGGAAGAAGATGAACATAAAATAACCACCTTCGCCTTGACAATTAGATGCGTTATAATCACTCTCAGCCCTTAGCTCAGTTCGAGCCCACGAAAGTCCAAACAACATGGCCGTCACACTACGACTCACCCGCGGCGGCGGAAAGAAGTCCCCACACTATCGCGTGGTGGCTTCGGATCGCCGAAGTCCCCGAGATGGACGTTTGATAGAGCAGGTCGGTATATACGACCCCCGGCGCAGTCCGCCCGAGGTCAAGTTCGACATGGCTCGTGTCGACCACTGGTTGGCTGCTGGGGCCGTTCCCAGCGAGACCGTTGGCCAGCTCCTCAAGAAAGTCAGGCGCGCAGTCGTAGCGGCGCCTACTGAGTAGTGATCCTGTGACAGAGGGCGACCCCTCGGTATCGGCAGGAAGTTCTGAGCCAGCGCCGCCCCTGCGCGAGCTCGTGCTCTACCTCGCCCGGGCGTTGGTGGAGCACCCCGATGAGGTGGCGGTCGAAGAGATCGACGAGCCGGATGCCACGGTTTTCGAGCTGAAGGTGGCCGAGTCAGATTTGGGGAGAGTCATCGGCCGCCAAGGGCGCACCGCCAAGGCCCTTCGTACGGTTCTTTCCGCCGCGTCGGCCAAGATGAAACGACGCGCGATTCTGGAGATCATCGAGTAGCGCGGGGGTCTTCCGCTGCGCTCAGTGGGTCACAGTGCATTCTCCGATGGTCTGCCCTTTGGAACCTTGGGGCGACCGCATGGCAACACTGGTGAAATCAGTTTCCGTCCGTTTCACTCAAAGGGCTGGCGCTTGGGCGCCGCCGTGCTGCCGCTGGAGGCGATGATTGGCGAGCCGGGATCCGAAGCTCTGGCCACGGTCATTGCGGCTCGGCCGGTGCTAGACGGCTTTCTGCTCAGGCTGGAGGGCGTGTCAACGCGAGAGGATGCGGCGCTTCTGACCGGACGGAAGCTGTCGCTGCCCAGAACGGTTCTTCCTCCATTGGGCGCGGACGAGTTTTACGTCGAGGATCTGGTCGGCTGCTTGGTCGAGGATCGCGCGGGACGCAGTCTGGGCGTCGTACGTGGCCTCTTCTGGAATGGAGGCCACGACGTCATGGTGATAGGCGTGGGCGACCAGGCCGAGCGGTTGATTCCTGCTGTGCCGGAGTACATTGTGGCGATCGATCGTTCGGCGAAACGCGTGGTGGTGGACCCTCATGAGTGATGACTCGCATGAGGCGAAAGACGCCGCGGGCACCCGGTCGCCCCGGCTGGCGATCGAGATCATCACCCTATTTCCCGAGGTTTTCACTTCGTTTCTCGAGGCCAGCCTGCTGGGAAAGGCGGTGGCCAGTGGTCTCATTGCCGTCGAGAGAACCAACCCCAGAGACTTTGCGCCGGGACGCCATCGTCAGGTCGACGATTCGCCTTACGGCGGCGGACCTGGCATGGTCTTGCGCCCCGACCCCGTGGCGGCGGCCATTGACGATGTGGAGACCCGCCGGGGGCGAGCCCACAGGCTTCTGCTCGCGCCGTCTGGGCGGCTGTTCAATCAGACGTGCGCCGCCGACTTGGCGATCCGGGGCCGCATCATGCTTATCTGTGGCCGGTACGAGGGCGTGGACGAGCGGATCGCCGAGCTCTACGCCGACGAATCCGTGAGCATTGGGGACTACGTGCTGGCGGGCGGCGAAGTGGCAGCCGCGGTTATCATCGAGGCCACGGCGCGCCTCGTGCCGGGAGTTCTGGGATGCGGGGAGTCGGTGGTAGAGGAGTCTTTCTCGGCTGGCCGGCTGGAATTTCCCCAGTGGACCCGGCCTCCTTTGTTTCGCGGACTCGGGGTTCCAGATGTGCTGCTTTCAGGAAACCACGCCGAAGTGGCGCGCTGGCGTCGTCGGGAAGCGCTGCGGCGTACCCTGTCGCGCCGTCCAGACTTGCTTGATCGGTGGCCCCTGACCGAGGAAGAAAAGGCCATGCTGGCGGAGCTGGATGGAACCGGCTAGGCGCATGGGGCCGCGAACCATCGCGGAGAGCATGGCGAGGCCGAGCGCGAGCGCGCGAGCGTAGCGAGCGGCGGTGGCCGGGTTCCCAAGGTCGCGTCGGCGAAGGCGGGCTTCGCCCGCCAGAGCCAGAGCGCGGGAGGGCATGGGAACCCTTTCAGGGTTCCCATCTAGATGTTGACTGCGGGCCTCCTTCCGCGTAGTAAATACGCCCTTGCATCGAGCCGACCCATGAGCACGCACCCTCTCATCCGAGCAATCGAAGATGCCACCCGGCGGGACAACATTCCGGCTTTCCGGCCTGGTGACAGCGTCAGGGTGCATACCCTGATCAAAGAAGGCGACAAGGAGCGCGTCCAGGTGTTCGAGGGCGTGTGCATCGACCGGCGTTCCGGATCGGCGTGTGCCTCGTTTACCGTGCGCAAGATTTCGTATGGCGTGGGCGTTGAGCGCATCTTCCCCCTGCACACGACCCGCATTGAGAAGATCGAGATCGTGCAGCGTGGGCGTGTACGCCGCGCGCGTCTCAACTACCTGCGCGAGCTGCAGGGTCGTGCGGCGCGCATAAAGGGCGAGCGCGCCGTCGTGGACCAGGACGAACCCGGCACCGCGGTTCCTGCTGCGGCCACCCCTGCCCCCGACAACACCGCCTCCGGCGCGTAGGTCATCGGCCCTTCAGGCCACGCGAAACGCGTCTTGTACGTGGGTGATCGCGGGTGGTGCCCCGTCATGGGCGAAGGTGACCCCCACGACATCGAAGCGGAAGTCTGTCGCGGCTGGCTGAGCACTCTCTACATACAAGCGCGCTGCGCGCACGACGCGCGTGCGCTTGCGTGCATTCACTGTTTCAAGTGGATGGCCACGTTCTTCGCCGGTGCGCGAACGGACTTCAACGAAAACAAGAACGCCTTGATCGTATGCCACCAAGTCCAACTCCCCTTCGGGGCGGCGCCAGTTTCGCTCGACAATGCGGTAACCAGACGCTTCTAGCAGAGCGGCGGCCAGACCCTCTGCTAGAGCCCCGACCGCTGCGCGGTCCCTCGGCGGTCGTCCCTGCGACGGGCAGCCGTCGCGGCCGTGGGTCACGGCGTTGGTTGGCAGGCCGTGCGTCCGTTGTTCAGCTTGGGGTCGCAGATTTGAGGCGTTAGCAGACCAGTCCCAAGGAAGTCTTTGCAGAGGCAGAGCTTCTTGCAGCACAGCGGGCCCACGACGAACGCGACACCGCAGGCATACCCTGTCTGGCAGCGGAAATCCCCGTTGTCGCCATTGTCCCGCTTCTGGCCATCGCAGTCACTGTCCTTTGAGCAGTAGGCTGAGCAGTAGGGGCCTGTATTGCATGAGCACGTTGGAGGGACTGAAGAACAGCAAGGGTTGTCGTCGACAGGCTTCAAGCAGGTGCGGCTCGGGCATTCGAGAGCCTGATTATTGTAGACGGCTTGCGATGCGCCGGCGTCGGCCCCGACGTCACAAGGGCGTCCGATCCCGTTGTCCTCACACGCCATGCTGCCCAAGGCGGCAAGGGTGAGAAGTAGCGCTCCAAGAACGGAAACGCGAACCATGGCGGTCAGCAGGTGACGAGACTGGGCAGACACTTTCGCGCTCATCGAAGCACTCCTCCTGTCCACTCGGACGAAGCCGAGGGCAAGCACGGTCAGGTACCGGGGATGGGCCATATTAGCTTTGCGAGGTCGTCTGTCAACAGGGAATAGCGACCTCGCATAGCAACATTTTGTTCCGAAGATTCGCGTAGTTGACCACAGTTTGCGGCGGGACGTTCTCCCTTGACACCTCAGATCCGCGTGCCTAGGATGGCCCGGTTTCAAGGCATAGCACCGACGGTAGGGTCATCGACTCCATCGCTGCGGTTCACGAGTTGAAGCCCTGCAAACACTCAAACTAGCTTTCGGTCGTGCGGCCAGGTAGGCGACTTCAAACACTTCACCAATCTCTTCCACCAATTGCCCGCCAAAATTTCTGAGGTGGGCGTTACCGACGCGAGGTCAATCCATGAGCCGTGAAAAGGGTTGCGTATTCTTCCTGCTTTTCGCACTCACCCTGGCGGTGACGTCCGACGCTTGGGCGCAGAGACGGAAAAAGAGCAAGCCGGCCGGCGCCACGCCCGCGAGCGACACTTCCAGCGCAACCGCGGCCAAGTCTGCCCCTGAGGGCGGTGCGCCCGAGCTCGAACGAGCTGAGAAGTTCTACCAGCTCGGCAACTACTACATGGCCTCCATCGAGTTCAACAAGGCCGTCGAGGGGGAAGGCGCGGGCGACGCGGGTGCGAAGATGCGGGCCGAGTTCATGATGGGCAAGACGCTGTTCAAGCTGAAGTTCTTTTCGGCGGCGTTGAACTACTTTGATCGCATCGTCCAGAAGGGCCCCGCCCATCCCAACTACAATGAGACTTTGCAGTGGCTGGCGTCGCTCACGCACCAGCCGATTGATACCAGCGCGGTTCTGGAAAGAATCGGGAAATACAACCGGCAGGAACTCGACGCCCCGCAGCTCGAGGCGGTTCGCGACGAGCTGTACTTCCTGCTGGGCAAGTACAACTACAACAAGGGCAAGTTCCAGGAGGCCGTTTCGATCTTCAACCTGGTTCCTGCCACCAGCGCCTTCTACCCGCAGGCCAAGCTGTTCGAAGGTGCAACCTATGTGCGCCAGTACACCGCCAAACCGGCGGTCGAGGCGTTCAAGGCCGTTCTGCGCGCCGCCGAGGAGAGTCAGGATCCCAAGGTCAAGCCTTTCCAGGATCTGGCCAATCTTTCGCTGGCTCGGGTTTTTTACTCCACCGGCCAGTTCGAGATGGCGACCAAGTATTTTGATCGGGTTTCACCCGAATCCTATGACTGGCCCAACAGTCTGTTCGAGGCCTCGTGGGCCAATTTCATGCTCAAGCAGGCGGGATATTCCAAGGCCCTTGGCGACATCCACACCTTGCGCGCTCCGTTCTTCGAGTACTTCGTCAAGCCCGAGTCCGTGGCGGAGGCTTTGACCGTCAAGGCGACGATCTACTTCTACAACTGTCTTTTCGACCGGGCCGCCGCTTCCATCCAGGAATTCAACGACTGGGTTCCCCAAGTGGCCGAAGGTCTCGCCAAGGCGCTGACCAGCAACCCGGCCAACGACCAGTTCTACGGGTTGGCGGTCAAGATTCGATCCGGCAAGTCGGGCTTGCCCCCGGCGGTCGAGCGGGCGGCGCGCGCGGTGCTTTCTGACCGCAGCTTGGTCCGCCGCTTTGATGCGATTCGCGAGTTGGACCGCGAGCTGATTCAGCTCGAGAAGGCTGACGCGTCGTGGAAGAGCACCTCGGTGGCCACGAATCTCTATTCGGAAATCGGCGTGACCCGCGCGTTGGCGGTGAATGAAGCCGGCGAAATTTCCCGCAAACGCGTCGAACGTCTCGTGAATGAGTTCCGCGTTCTCATCACCCGCGTGATCAAGATTGAGTACGAAATTCTCCAGGGCGAAAAAGGCTCGTTGGAAGAAGACGTCAAGTCTGAGTCGCAGAGCGACGCCAGCGGCCGTTCGAGGGATATCAGCAACGTCCGCATTGACGACGAACACGAGTTCTGGCCGTTCCTGGGAGAGTACTGGCGCGATGAACTCGGCTACTACCGCTACAAGCTTCTCAACAGGTGCGTGCACGGAACAGCGGGACCAGAAGGGGCGCCGGCCAGTGGAGGACAGGAAGGTGCGGTGCCTGAGGGTGGCGAAACGGCAGCACCAGAATCGGCGCCGGCAGGCGAGTAGCCCTGACCGGACCCAGATCAGCCAAGCAAGGGAAATGAACATGAAGGATCATCGACGTTCCATTCGCTGCGCCTCGCTCGGCATCGTCTTCATCACCGTGGGAGCGGTTTCGGGGACGGCCTCTGCTGACGCCAAGTTCAAGAAGAAGGAGCTGGAAGTCCAGGGCGGGGTCCAGACCGAGCTGACGAAACCAAAGGAACCGCCCAAAGAGCAGAAAGAAACCGGGCCGGTTCTGACGGTGGAACAGTTCATTGGGCAACAGCAGGCGAAGATCCAGCAGATCACCGACAAGCAAATCGCCCGCCTCAATCAGCTCATCAAGATCACGCCCAACGACGACCCCCAGAAGCCTGACTTCTACTTCCGTTTGGGCGAGCTTTACGCCGAAAAGCAGCGCTATTTTAGTCTGCATGCGCGGAGCTTCGATGAGAAGATCTTCCAGGCTGAGCAGAAGAAGAACACTTCACTGGCCGCGGATCTGAAGAAGAAACAGCAGGACGACGAGAAGGCAGCCGAGAAGTGGGCTAACGAGGCCATCAAGGACTACGTCGAAGCCTCCAAGCATTCGAAGTACGAGCGCATGGATGAGGTGTTGTTCCGCCTCGCCTATCTATTGCAGATGATGAAGAAGGACGACCGAGCCCGGGAGTTCTTCCACCGTCTCATCAAGGACTACCCACAGTCTAAATACGTCCCCAACGCCTATCTGTCTTTTGCCGAATACTACTTCGCCAAGGGCGAGATGGAGAACGCGCTCAAGTTCTACGAAAAGGTGGAACAGTTCCCCAAGTCGTCGGTGTACGGATTCGCCGTGTACAAGAAGGGCTGGGCGGAGATCAACCTGGGCAACTTCAAGTCGGCCCTGGGAATTTTCGTCAACGTGATCGAGCTGTGCCGGGCCGGCAAGATCGACAAGGCTCAGCGCGGCCCCTTGGAAAAGGAAGCCAAGAAGGACTTGGTCAAGGCCTACGCGCGCACCCCGGGTGCCTCTCCTGACAAGGCTTGGGAGTTCTTCCAGCGCATGGGTGGCGACTACGCCCCCAAGATGCTGGAGGCCCTGGCTGAGTTGTACTGGGAGCAGGGCATGTTCCCCGAGTCGTCGAAGGTCTACCGCAAGATCATGGCGCTCAACGACAAGTCAACGCGTCTGTGCGAGTGGCAATACAAGATCCTGCGCAACACGCTGTCCGCGGGGAGCAAGCGGGATCAGGTGCAAGAGGTCAAGCGTCTGGGCACTGCCTATGAGTACGTGCAAAAGATGGAAGGCATCAAGAAGGACGTGCTCACCGAGTGCAAGAACAACTACCACGATACCACGAAAGAGCTCGCCCTCATCTGGCACAAGGAAGCGCAGCGAACCAAGAACGCGGACACCTATCAGCTTACACGCCTCATCTACAAGGAGTACCTGGATCACTTTAACAATGAGAAGGACACCCCAGAGATGACCTTCTTCTTTGGCGAAATTTTGTGGGTGACCGAGCAGTGGGCCGAGGCTGCCGAAACCTACACCAAGGTCGTCCAGCTGGACCCCAAGGGCAAGTACGTGAAAGAGGCGGCCTATGCGGCGGTGCTGGGCTGGAAAAACGCCCTCAACATCGACGACTCCGGCGCCATGCCCGACAAAGACAAGAAGGATCTGAAGCCGCGCCCGATCCCGGCTGGCCAACAGAAGATGATCGCGGCCTTTGACACCTACATCAAGTACGTGCCTGACGCGCCAGAGTTGGTGAAGATCAAGTACCGCAAGGCGAGGATCTTCTACGACTACAACCACTTCGACGACGCTGTGAAGCTGTTTAGGGACATCGTCGACAAGCATGTGACCGATGAACTGGCCATCTACTCGGCCAACCTGCTGCTCGACTGCCTCAACATCATGGGCAAGTACAAAGAGCTGCTGGCCACGGTGGAGACCTTCTTGGGCAATCCCGTCCTGATGAAGGACGAGGAGTTCAAGAAGCAGATGATCGGCCTCAAGACCGACAGCTTGGTGGTGGAAGCCAAGCAGTATGAAAAGGAAAAGAACTACAAGGAGTGTGGCACCTCGTACGAGGCCGCCGCGGAGACCATTCCCGACCACCCCAAGCATGCCGAACGTCTGTACAACGCCGGCCTTTGCTTCCAGAACGCCCGTCTGGTCGGCCAGGCCATCCGGGTCCGCCAGCAGCTGATCGAGAAGCATCCCAAGGATCCCCTGGCGCAGCGGGCTCTCTTCCAGATTGCCAGCGGCTATCACCAGATCGCCTCCTACAGCGAAGCGGCCAAGCGTTACGAGGAGTTCGCCACCAAGTTCCCAGGCGAGAAGCAGTCGCGGGCCGCGCTCGGCAACGCCTACACCTTCCGCATCGGACTGGGTGAGTTCGAGAAGGCAGTCGACGACATGAACGCCTTCGTCAAGTACTACGGAACCCGTGACGCGCAGGACGCGGCCAACGTCGTGTTCCAGATGAGCGAGGTGTACGAGAAGCAGAGCAAGACCGAAGACTTGGTCAAGCACCTGACGGCGTACTTGAAGAAGTGGGGCGCCAAGGGCGGCGTGGACAAGCAGATTCTCGCTCACTTCAAGCTGGGCGAGATTGCGTGGAAGCGCTCCTGTCCCCAGGAAGGCGTCAACGGCGCCTGCATCAAGGTCGAGCGCGTGACCGCGACCGGCCGACAGAAGGTCTTTGCCGAGATCAACGCCAAGATCAAGGACAAGAAGAAGAAGCTGAAGGAGAAGCTGCGCACCCAGTGCGGCCCGCCCACCAGTTCGAAGATCACGGTCTATGACCGCAACTCCAAGTATGCCAAGGAAGGTCAGGACCACTTCAAAGAGGTCCTCAAGCTGTGGAGTCACGGCGAAGCCGCCAAGAAGATACCCGGCGCCACGCCCAATGAGCGTGCCGCACGTGAGGTGATCGCCCACTTCGCGGCGGCGGGATCGGCCTTCTATGGGGCAGAACAGCTCTACGAGCAGTTCCTGCGCGTGAAGTTCCCGGCGGGCCTAGACTTCCAGCAGCCCACCCAGTGGGACAAGCCGAAAGTCGCCGCGGCCAAGAAGAAGAAGTTCGAGGAGTCGAGCAAGAGGTTCCTTGCGTACATGACCGAGAAGACGGCCTTGGCCGAGAAGCTGACGGGACCCAGCGCGGACAAGAAGGGCTTGTACGACTTCGTGCTCGACTACCACGTCGCGCACTGGACCATCGCGGCCTCGGCACGCATCGGACAGGTCTACGCGGATTTCGTCAACCAGCTGTACACCGCGGACATCCCCAAGGACCTCAAGGAGCAGGACGAGTGGGGTAACCGGCCCCGCGAGATCTTCTGCGACGCCCTTGTCGACAAGGCCGAGCCCATCGAGTCGAAAGCCGTGGTCGGCTACGACCTGTGCTTGAAGGCCGCCACCAAGGAGTCTTGGTACAACGAGTGGTCGACCATGTGCGAGGTGGAGCTCAACCAAATGAAGCCCGCCGAGTATCCTCTGGCGGCCGAGATGAAGCCCGAGCCTGGCTATGTCTCGACGCCCATCACGCCCGGCGGTGTCATCCCGGACCTGCCCGACAACCTCCAGGTCACCTCCAAGGAGTAGGAGCCAGCGATGATCACCCGTCGAAGTCTCGGAATGTGCTCGTCTCGGACCCTGTTTGGGTTTGCAGCCCTGCTTGCCCTGGCCGTTGGCTGCGCCACGGCCGGGGGTCCAGCAACTCCAAAACACAGCACCCTGCCTGACGAGGAGGAGGAGGGGGCGGTTCCTGGCAAGAAAGCGACAGGCGGCCTGTCCGGTCCCGTCGAAGCGCCCCTCATCGCGCGGAAGCCGACCGATCGGCAGATCACTGAAGAACAAAAGGCTGACTACGAGAAGGCCGTCGCCGACTACATGAAAGCCAAGAAGGCCGGCTCCATTCCCGGCGAGGATTGTTCCAAGGTGGCATCCGCGTTCAGGAAGCTGGCCGACCAGGTGCCCGCCCTGCTGGAGGCTCGCAGCAACGAGGCCGCTGTGCAGCTTGAGTGTGGCAAGAAGAGCGACGCGGTCAGCATCTGGAAGAAGTTGACCTCTGGCGCTAAGCCCTTTGCGCCGGCTTTGGCGAATCTGGGCTACGTGAGTTGGCAGGAAGGGAACAAGTCCGACGCGGAATCGCTCTTCAAACGCTCCATTGAGGCCGATCCCTGGAGTGGATCCATCGCCGCCCGCATCAACATGGCCCAGATTTACCGTGAACGGGCGCGGCAGGCGAGCGGCGCCGACAAGAAGTCGCTCAACGACGCGGCCGTGAAGGAACTGCGGCGCGTTCTCGCGGTGGATGGGAACAGTCTGCAGGCTTACGCTGGCCTTTGCTTCATCTACTTCGATTTGGACTTGCCCGAGGCCGCCAAGCTGGTCGGTGCCCAAGCCATCAAGCGGGCGCAGGAAATTGCGACCGGCAAGTTCGAGGAGGAGGCGACTGTCTCGGATGAGTCGACCAAGAAACCCAAGAAGGCCAAAGGGAAGAAAGACGAGGCGAAGGAGAAGGACGCGGACAAGACGGCCACAGAGACCGTGGCCGAGGGAACGGGCTACACGGTCGAGATGAAGAAGGCCGTGGCGGTGGTCTACAACACGCTGGGCATGATTTACCTGGCCAAAAAGAACTACACCGAGGCGATCAAGAACTTCACTTCTGCGGTGGAGAGCGATCCCACTCTCTTCGAGGCCCGGCTCAATCTGGCAGCGGTTTCCCTAAAATTCCGCAACTACGACATCGCGGAGGAAAACTTCAAGGCGGTGCTCAAGGCCAAGCCGCGCAACTACGAGGCCATCATCGGGCTGGGGGTTGCCTTGCGCGGCAACAGGAAGTTGGACGAAGCGGAGGCGAAGTACAACGAGGCCCGCAGTCTCGACTCGCAGCGCCCGGATGCGTATTTCAACCTGGGTCTGCTCTACCAGGAATACAAGGGTGGCAGCGACAAGCCGATGCTGCAGAAGGCCCAGGCCTATTACCGGGATTTCCTGACGAGGGCGCCCACACCCAAGGCCAAGAAGGATGCTGAGAAGCGCATCAAGGACATCGACGAGGTCTTCGTGGCGTTGGAAGAAGCCGCCAAGATGATGAAAGAGGCGGAGGAGATGCAGCGCAAGGCGGAAGAGCAGCAGAAGAAGATGGAAGAGGACATGAAGAAGATGGAGGCGGAGGAGAAGCGCCAGCAGGAGGAGATGAAGAAGAAGGAGGAGGACGACAAGAAGAAGAAGGAGGAGGAGAAAGTCAAGAAGGCGGCTGACGCAGAGAAGGCGGCGGCAGACAAGGCTGCGGCGGCAGAGAAGGCCGCGGCAGACAAGGCCGCGGCGGCAGAGAAGGCCGCGGCAGACAAGGCCGCAGCGGCGGACAAGGCCGCAGCCGACAAGAAGGCCGCGGCGGACAAGAAGGCCGCGGGCGACAAGGCTGCAGATGTAAAGGCAATGGAAGCAAAGGCCGCTGCGCCCGGCTCTGCCACAGAGTCCCCGGCTGCGGCGACGCCGGATCAGCCAAGCGCTGCACCGGCAAAGTCCGATGACAAGTCCAGTGCCGGCAACAACGCTGCGCAGCAGCCGGCCGGCAAGAAGAAGTAGGCGCAACGTCGCGCTTCATCATTCGAACTCGATCCATAATTGTTGGGAACCGAATTCGATCTTGGTTGTCAATAGGGGGCGAGCTTTCCGTGCTTGGCCTCCAGCACAACTGAAGGAAGGAAGTTAACCGATGCGACTCATAGCAATGATTGCGGTTCTCACCATCGGGGGACTGGGTACGGCACTCGCTCAAGAGAAAGGCGAGCAGTTCAAGTCCAAGACCGTCTACGATTTCGAAGACGACAACGTCGAGGGCGATCTGCAGCGGCCTGATGGCGAGTTGGTGAATGCCATCAACAAAGCCAAGCACTCCAGCCTCATCGAGATTCGCAAAGACTTCATTCCCGAAATGCTCAAGTCGCTCGAAGACATCTAGCCGCCCTGGGGCGCACCCACGGCAGAGTTCGAGAGCACAGGCCTGGCCGCCAGGGCCAAGGCCTGCCGTAAACGGAGGAGACCCAATGGCCAATGTCGCAGTCCCCGTCAAGTTCCAGATCTTCAGGGGAGATCAGATCGTCCGAGAAGAGATACTGACGGAGGCGGTCATCAAGATCGGCAAGCTAGCGTCCTCCCATCTGCGCCTTGACGACGAGTCCGTGTCACGCATGCACGCCGTGCTGGAAGTGAACGGACCCGAAGACGTTCAGCTCATCGATTTGGGTTCGACGCGAGGGACGTTGCTCAATGGCGAGCGCATCGCCAAGGCCAAGCTGAACGCCGGGGATCAGGTCCAGTTCGGCGACGTTCGTGTCGTCATCAGCTTCGCGGCCGAAGACGCCGGAGCAGTCACGCCCGCGCCCGTCGCGCCGGTGGCCGTTTCGGCTCCTGCCCCAGTCGCAGCGCCGCAGTATTCGGTGCCGGTCCAGCCGACGGCTCCTCCTCCCGCCGCCTACGCCGCCCCGGCGCAGTACTCTGCCCCGGCCCAATATTCTGCCCCGGCGCCCCAAGTCATGGCAGCGCCTCATGGCTATGCCCAGACCGGTCCTGGCATGGGCGGCTTCGCCAGCCACGCCGGAGCCGAGGTCGAGGTTCACGACGGCACCCACGCGGTCGAAGTCCAGGCTGTATATCGCGGTGTCGTGATCCAGACCCGCCATCTGTCTGATCCGACGGGACGGAGCACCGAAGGACAATCCAAGTCGATGCTGATCGCGGGCGGGGCGGCGATTGCGGTGGGCCTGTTGGCCTTCTTCATCAGCATCCTGAACCTCGGAGCCGAAAAGAGCCGCTACGACAATTTCATCAACGATGGCGGCGAGAGCAAGAACTTCCAGTGGAAGGCCTCTTCTCCGGTCATGGATTTCGTGGTCTTTGGCGGCATCGGCGCCGGGATTGCTCTGTGCTACATGGGCCTGAAGCGTCGCGGACGGACCAACCCCAATTTCATGGTGGGCTCGGCCGCCGGCTCGGACGCGCCTTTGGGAACCGACTATATCGGCGGTCAATCCTTTGCCCTGGTATCCACCACGGGTTCTGACTTCACGGTCAACGTCACTCCGTCGATGACGGGTGAGGTCCTGATGGACAACCAGGTGGTCCCCCTGCCGCAGTTTGTGCAGCAGCGAGGCGCTAGTTTCTCCCTGGGCGATCGCGGCCGCGCGAAGATCAACTGCGGCGAGACCAGCTTCCTGGTGAGCGCGACGCCCAAGCCACGCACCTTCCCGGTTCCCTTCCTGATGTGGCGCTGGAGCGAGCAAGCCTACACCGTCGGCACCGCTGTCGGGCTGGTGCTCTTCCTGCTCATGATCTTCTCTGTTCCGCCTGACCCCAAGTCGCTCTCCCTCGATCTCTTTAACGCGGACAGTCGCTTCGTGAACTTCCTCATCAAGCCGCCGGAGGAGAAGGAAGAGGAGATTCCCGAGTGGCTCAAGAAGAAGGGCCCCGACGAACAGGGTGGCAAGGGCAAGCGGCACAAGGGCGAGGAAGGCAAGATGGGCAAGAAGACCTCCAAGAACAAGGAGGGTCTGTACGGCCTCAAGGGCCCCAAGGACAACGTGGATCCCCACCTGGCCAAGAAGCTTGCCGAAGAGCAGGCCAAGAACGCTGGCATCCTCGGCGTGTTGAAGATGGCCGAAGGTTCGCACCTGGCCTCCATCTTCGGTCGCGATACCGCGGCTGGCAACGATGCGGAGAACGTGCTGGGCGGCCTCATCGGCAACCAGATCGGTGAGGCTTACGGCGTGGGTGGTCTTGGTCTGGTCGGCACCGGGACGGGCGGCGGCGGCACCGGCGAAGGCACCATCGGCCTCGGCAACTTCGGCACCATCGGCAAGGGCGGCGGCGGCGGCAACGGCTCCGGCTACGGCCGCGGCGCCGGTGGCCTGGGCGGTCGGCGTGCTCGTGCGCCCGACGTCATCCCGGGCCAGGCCAACGTGCGCGGGTCGCTCGACAAGGAAATTATCCGCCGAATCATCCGTCGCCACATCAACGAGGTGAAGTACTGCTACGAAACCGAGTTGACGAAGAAGGCCGATCTTTCTGGTCGTGTCTCGGTCCAGTTCACCATCGCCGCGACAGGAACCGTCATCGCTTCGGTCTTGCAGAGTTCGACTATGGGCAACGTTCGCGTGGAGAACTGCGTGGTGCAGGCGGTCCGGCGCTGGGAGTTCCCCAAGCCGCTCGGTGGCGGCATCGTCATCGTGTCGTATCCGTTCAACTTCACCGCCGGTGATGCGGGCAGCGAGTAGCACCCGCGATTCGACAACGGAAGGAGCTGCGATGAGCCGCTATCTGAAAGCCATTCTCATGTTGGGGTTGATTGTGCCGGCCTGTGATGCGTTCGTGTGCAGCCAGCAGCGCATCAAAGCCATCGAGATCGCGAACAGGGGTGTCGAGGCCTTCAAGAACAACCTCTATGACACGTCCGAGCGTGAGCTCAGGCTGTCTATTCAGACGGACCCCACCTACGAGATGGCCTACTACAACCTGGGCAAGGTGTATCAGAAGCAGCGCAAGTGGGACAAAGCCATTGATGCATTCGAGGGAGCGGCTCAGCGAAGCCCGAGCAACGCCAACTTTCAGTACGACCTGGGCGAGGCCTATCTTGAGGCGAAGCACCTGGACAAGGCGGAAACTTCGCTCAAGAAGGCGACGGAACTCGACCCCAAGCTCTTCAAGGCCCAGTGGCGTCTGGGGCTGGTGTACCTCTTCCAAGAGCGCCCCAAGGAAGCCGATCTGGCTTTGCGCAATGCCATCGAACTCAACCCCCGGATGGACAAGCCCTTCGTCGCGCTGGGCCGGCTCTACCTTGACTACGATGCCTATAAGGAAGCTTCGCAGGTCCTTGCGGAATGCGTGCGGGCCAACGAGAACAGCGCCGAGTGCTACAACCTTCACGGCGTGGCGCTGAAGTCACTCAAGCAGTACGATCAGGCCGTGTCTGAGTTCAAGAAGGCGCTCGACGTGGACAACGGACTTTTCGATGCTCTCTACAACTGCGGGATGACCTACGCCGAATGGTATGAGGAATCGCACGCCAACGATCAGAAGCAGCTGGCGCGCGACTATTTGCAGAAGTTCGTGGCTACCGGTGGGGGCAAGGACGGGTCGGCATCGGGCTTCCTGCGGGCTGCGAGCGACAAGCTCTATGCCTTGAGCGGCCCGTAGGCTCCATCCTACGCCGGCGATAGCCGCAGAAGGTCGTGTCGCAGACGCGGCCGCGACGGGCGCGAGCCCTGCCCCGTGGCCGGCTGCAGGTCTGGGGAGCGTGGCTAGGCCATTGGAGTGGTCGCCAAAGCCCGCAGCGACGGAAGAATGGGGTTCATTCCCGTTGTATGCGCAGCGGCCATCATGGTATAAAATGCTCCATTTTCCGCGGTCTTAGCCTGTCCACCTCGACAGGCCGAGAGCATGCGGTCGCGACCCTGCGGTTGCCTTTTTCATCCCGGAGGACCAAGTGGGCAAGGAACCAACCTCGAACGCTGTGCTTGAGGACTTTCCAGCGGAGCTGCAAGACCAGGCGGCTGCGGCGCTGGAGACCGAACGTCTGTCGGTAGAGAAAGGCATTGATGCGTGGAAGAAGATCGCGGCTGCCGCTCCTTCGGCCTGGGCGCCCAGGCGTGAGTTGGCCCGTGTCTATCGGCGTGCGGAACGCTGGAAGGCCTGCGTCGAGATCCTGAAGGAGGCTGTCGAGAAGGCGACTTGGCCCACGCCCGAGGCGAAGGTCCCGGTATTGTTGGAAATGGTCGAGCTGTACCGGGATCGGCTCAAACTCGACGTGATGGTGGTCGAGTCCTACAACCGAATCCTCACCCTGCAGCCCAACAACGTCGGCGTGATGGACGCGCTGGCTGCCCAGTACGAGGTCATCCCGCGCTGGCCGGAGTTGATCGCAGTTTTGCGCAAGAAGGCGGCCATCGTTGCCTCGTCCGAGGAGAAGATCGCGCTGCACCTCAAGGTGGCCAACCTGTACCTGGAGAAGTTCTCCAACCAGGCCGAGGCCATCAAGACATTTGAAGCGATCCTCGAGATCGATCCGGGGAACGCCGAGGCGCTGACCTTCCTCAAGCAGATGTACGAGAAGCGGCGCGACTGGGATCGATTGGTCGCGGTGCTGCGGCAGGAAATCGCACGCGTGACCGATCCGGCCGAGCAAGGCCGACGCTGGGCCGAAGTCGCCAAGCTCGCCACCGAAAAACTCAAGAAGGCGGCGGTATCGATCGAGTTGTGGGGCAAAGTTCTCGGGGTCAACGACAGCGACGCCGAGGCGCTTACTGAACTGGAGAAGCTGTACGAGCGTGAGAAGAGGTGGGAGGAGCTGGCGGCGGTTCTGGACAAGCAAGCCGTGCTGACCGACGACCCGGCCAAACGTGGCGTCATCCTGCCCAAGCTGGCCACGGTGTACACCGAGAAACTGCAGAAGCTCGAGCTGGCGGTGGCCGCGTGGAAGACTTTGCTGGATGCGGAGCCCGACAACCGACGCGCCCAGGATGCGCTCCGCAAGCTTTACCTGCAGAACAAGGACTGGGACGCCCTCGAGGGTTTCTACTCGGCCCAGGGCAAGTGGGACGAATTCGCGCGCGTGCTGGAGCGACAAGCGGAAACGGAAACCGGCGCGGCCCGCGTGGGGCTGTGGAACAAGATCGCGATGCTCTACCGCGACCGTTTGAGCAAGCCCGACAAGGCGCAGAAGGCCTTCGAGAAGACGCTCTCCCTCGATGGCCACAACCTGTTGGCGGCCGAAGCCCTCATCCCGATGTTCGAGAATAGCCGGGACGCCAAGCGCCTCGCCGAGGTGCTGCAGGTGCAACTGGAGCACACCAAGGACGCGGCCGAGCGCCAGGAGCGCATGCTGCGCGTGGCGCAGATTCTCGAGGGTGACGCCAACGACAAACCCCTGGCGCTCACCGTGGCGCTGCAGGCGCTGTCGGAGAATCCGCGCGAAGAATGGGCGCGCGAATACGCCGAGCGGCTGGCCGGCGAGACGGGCAACTGGGCCCTGCTGGTGGAGGCCTACGAGGCGGTTCTGCCCAGCCTGCAGGGACAGAATGCTCTTCCCGTCCTGGCCACGGTGGCGCGCGCCTACGAGAAGGAATTGGCCAACACCGAGGCGGCCATCGCGCGCAACCGAGAGATCCTGGAGATCGCAGAAAGCGACGAACAGGCCGTACTGGCTCTCGAACGCCTGTACATTGCAACCGATCAGCACGACCAGTTGTTGGCCATCTACGACAAGAAGCTCGCGCTGGCCGGCTCGGAGGACGAGAAGCGCGAGGTGCGTCTGCAGCTCGCGGCGCTCTACGAAGAACAGGTGCACGACGCCGACAAGGCGATCGAGCTGTACAAAGACATCCTCAAGACGGCCAAGGAAGATGTGCAGGCGCTGCGGGCCCTGGATCGCCTGTACCGGGCCACGGAACGCTGGAAGGACTTGGGCAAGATCATCGCGCGTCAGCTCAAGTTGCCCAACGACGATCCCGCTGCGGCCGAGTTGAAATTCCGACTGGGCGAGGTTTCCGAGAAGCATCTCAAGAGCCCTGGCGTGGCGGTGCAGTCGTATCAGGAGGCCCTGGCGCTGGACGCGACCCATGCAGGGGCGCGCGCGGCTCTCGAAGGCTATCTCGAAGACAGTCAACACCAGATGAGCGCGGTGGCGGCGCTCGAACCGATCTACGAGGCGGGACACGAGGTCGAGCGTTTGCTGCAGATTCAGCGCATCAAGCTGGCGCGTGAAACGGATGGGACCGCCCGGGTGGCCTTGCTTCTGCGAATCGGCGTCCTGGAAGGCGAGGCCAACCGCGCCGAGCAGGCCTATCAGGCCTATGCCGAGGCGTTCACCGCCAGTCCCGAGTCGGCTGAGGCGCGTGCAGCGCTGGAGGCGCTGGCTGACCGCATGGGCAAGTGGCGAGAGTTGGTCGCCCTGTACAGCCAGGCTCAGTCCAGCGGCAAACTCGCGTCGGGGCTGGAGCGCGAAATCCTCCTGGTCATCGCGGTGGCCTACGACGAGAAGCTCGACCAATCGGACAAGGCGGTCGAGTATTTCCGCCTGGCGCAGGAGATCGAGCCGGAAGATGCTTCCGCTCTCGAGGCCCTGGAGCGCCTGTACACGCGCACCGAGCGTTGGTCGGATCTGGTCGACACCCTCAAGAAGAAGGCCGAGTTGGTCCACTCCAGCGAGGAGCGTGAGAAGATTCATGCTCACATCGCCGCCATCTGGGAAGAGGCCATCGGAAATCCCGACGAGGCCATTGCGGCGTGGAAAGAGGCACTGGGCGACAACGCCGGCAGCTTGACCGCCCTGCGCGCGCTCGATCGTCTCTTCGTGCAGAAGGGACTGGACCTCGATCTGGCGGACAATCTGCAACGCCAGCTCGAGCTGGCCAGCAACGAGGATGAGCAGGTGCGCTTGCTTTCTCGCCTCGGGCAGCTGCGCGAACACAAGCTGCACGACATCCCCACCGCGGTGGAGACGTATCGGCGGCTGCTCGACCTGGCGCCTGGCCACGAGGAAACCGTGTCCGCGCTGGAGGGACTTCTCGATGACCCCGACCACGACCTGGTCCTCGCCGAGATCCTGGATCCGGTGTACCGGGCGCGTAGCGACTTTGGCAACCTGGTGCGGGTTCTGGAGATCCAGTCGCGCCACGCCCTGGACATGCGGCGTCGGATCGATCTGCTGCACGAGATCGCCACCGCCTGCGAGGATGGACTGGACGATCCAGGACGGGCGTACGAGGCCTTGGGGCGCGCGCTGGCCGAGGATCCGCTCGATTCCGAGACGACCAAACGGCTTGAACGCCTGGCCAAGGCTCTCGGCCGGTGTGACGACCTGGTGGTTCGCTACCAAGCCGCTGCCGAGAAGCTGCAATCGGATGAGTTGAAGGGCGCGGTCTATCACGCCGTCGCCAGGCTGGCCGAGAGCGAGCTGGGCAACGTTGAGATTGCCACCGAGGCCTACAGGCAGGCGCTGGCCGTGGGGCCGCGCGACCTGGAGGCGGCCGACGCGCTGGAAGCCATCTACATCCGCACCGCCGACTACGCTCAGCTGGTCTTGCTGCTGCAGCGGAAGATGGACATGGTCGACGTGCTGGCTGAGAAGAAGGAGCTGGGCTCGCGCGCGGCCAAGATTTGGGAGGAAGTTCTCGACGACGCCGACAAAGCCATCGAGGTCTATCGGCAGGTTCTGGCTCTCGACGACACCAACGAGACGGCTCTCGACAACCTGGTGCGGTTGTTCCTGCGCTTGTCGCGCTGGAACGACTTGAAGGACGTCTACGCTCGTCAGGCCGAGCTGGCTGCCGACCCGGCCCGAAAGAAGGAACGCCTTTTCGTGTTGGGCCAGGTGTACGACCGCGAGCTGCAAGACGCGGCCCGCGCCATCGAAACCTACACCTCGATCCTCGACATGGATCCGGACGACCTGGATGCTTTGCAGGCCCTGGATCGCCTCTATCTGCACACCGAGCGTTGGTACGACCTGCTCAACGTGCTCGAGCGGCAGACCGAGCTGTCTTCGTCGGCGGCCGAGGTGGTATCGCTGCGCTACCGCATCGGCGAACTGTGGTCGGACAAGCTCAAGGATGCCAGCCGGGCCACCGAAGCCTACCAGCGCGTGCTGGCCATGGACCCCAGCCATGAGCCGACCCTGAAGGCTCTGGACGGCATGATGCAGCGGGGGGAAGAACCCATCGCTGCGGCCGAGGTGTTGTTGCCGGTGTACGAGAGCGCAGGCGACTGGCCCAAGGTGGCCTCCGTCTACGAGGTCATGATCGCCGCCACGCAGGAGCCTGTGCGTCGGGTCGAGTTGCTCGACCTGTTGGCGAAACTTCACGAGCGCCGTCTCAACGATTTCGATGCCGCGTTTGATGCCTACTGCCGCGCGCTGCGGGTGGATCCGTCGAACCAAGATGTGATAGCTCACATCGACCGTTTGGCCGAGTCGAGCGGCCGCTGGGCCGATCTGGCGGCGGTGTACGACGCCGAGATCGATCGCATTCTGGACACGCGCCTTCAGACCGAGATGCTGCTGCGCCTGGCCCGCATCTACGAGGAAGAAACTCATGACCTCGACAAGGCCATTGCGACCTATCGACGGGTCGGCGAGGCCGAGCCCGATCGCAAGGATGGACTGGAGGCGCTCGATCGCCTGTACACCAGGACCGAGCGCTGGGCCGAACTGGTGGACATCGTGCGGGGCGAGATCCGCCTGGCGGACAGCGACGCTCAGATCATCGAACTGACCTTCCGGCTGGCTCAGATCCTCGAAGTCGCGCTGGGCGACATGCCCAAAGCGGTCGAGGCCTATCAGGACATTCTCAACATCGATCCTAAGCACGCCGAGACGCGCGCCACCTTGGAACGGCTGCTGGCCGCCGGGGCCATGCAGCACGAGATCGCGCAGGTCCTCGAGCCGCTTTACCGTGTGAGCGAGGAGTGGGAGAAGCTGGCTCGGGTCTATCAGGTCGAGCTGGGCGTCGAGTCCAGTCCCGAGGAGCGGCAGCGATTGCTGCGACGGCTGGCCGACATTTCTGAAGCCAAGCTCATGGATCAGGTGGCGGCGCTCGAGTGGTGGTCGAAGGCAGTGGTGGAGGATCCGACCTCCGAGCAGGGATTGGATGAGTTGTTGCGCTTGGCCCGTGCCACCCACCAGTGGGAAACCTACGTCGGCAGCATGGCCGACGCCGCATCCCGGGCCAGCGATCGCCGTGCCCGTCGCGACGTTCTCTTCCGCTTGGCCACAGTGTTCGACATCGAGCTGGCTGACCTGGTGCGGGTGGAGGACGTGCTGGGACAGGTGCTGGCGCTCGACCCCAATGACGGCGAGGCCCTGGCCTTTCTCGATCGGGTCTACGACAAGCAGGGAGACTACGAAAAACTGGCGGAAGTCCTGCGTCGGCGCATCGCCATCACCGACGGGTCGCGGGATCTGGTTGCGCTGCATCTCCGTCTGGGCAAGATCCTGGCCGACGTCATCGACGACGCGCACGGAGCAGTGGCCAGCTATCTGGCCGTGCTTGAGCAGGAGTCACGCTCGCCCGAGGCCCTGGAAGCCCTGGAGCGCATCTACTTCCGCGCCGAGCAGTGGGAAGACCTGTACCAGATCTATGAGAAGATGCTCGACATCGCCCCAGGCGACGAGGCGCTTTCCGACTGCTACGCGCGTATGGCGAGGATTTCGTCTGATGTGCTCGGCCAGCGTGAACACGCCGTCGAGCTGTGGCGGCGGGTGATCGACCTGCGCGGCCCCGACCCGGCGGCCCTGTCGGCCTTGGCCGACCTGCACGAGCAGGCCGAGGAATGGCGAGAACTGACCGAGGTTCTGGACAGCCAGATTCGGGCCATCGAAGACCCCGAAGCGCGCATCCCGGCGTACAAACGCCTGGGCCACGTGTGGGGCGAGAAGCTGGGTCGTGAGAGAAACGCCCTCGAGTGTTGGAAGAAAGTCATCGAGATCAATCCCAGCGACGTCGAGGCGCTGCAGGCCATCGCCGCCAACTACCGGAGCGCGGCGGCTTGGGAAGAACTCTCGGACACTTTGCGCAAGCTGATCGCCGTGGGCAGCGAAACATTCCCAGCGTCCACGCTGCGGGATTGCTACGCGGAACTCGGCGAGTTGGAGGGCAGCACCCTCATGCGCATCGATGCCGCCATCGAGGCGTGGCGCCAAGTCTTGCAGATCGATGCGGCCGATGCCCGCGCTCTGTCGGCCTTGGAGACGCTGTTCACCCAGGAGGGGCGTTGGGAAGAGTGCGTGGACGTGTTGGAGCGCCGGGTGGCTGCGCTCGCGTCAGTGGGCGACAAGGTCGACGTGCTCATGCAGATTGCGTCGATCTGGTCGGAGAAGATCGGCGATGGCGGTGCGGCGGCCGAGGCCTACGAGCGGGTTTTGAAGATGGACCCCTCGCATGCGGTGGCTTCGTCGGCGTTGGAAGAAGTGTACCGTCAGCGCAAGGTATGGCCCAATCTGGTGGAGTTGTTGTTGGCGCGGGTGGAGTACACGGGCGAGACCGAGGAGAAGATCAAACTCTTCTGCGAAATCGCGCGTATCTACGAAGAGCACATGAGCGATCGCGACTCCGCCTTCATCATGTTGCAGGCGGCGTTCCGCGAAGACTACTCGAGCAACACCGTCGCGCAGGAGCTGGAGCGGCTGGCCAATGTCACCAACAAGTGGGCCGAGCTCTTGTCCGAATACACGCAGGTCGCCCAGGGCATGGACGATGCGAAGCAGGCGGCCGATCTGTGGGTGAAGATTGCACGCTGGTACGACTCGGCCCTGCACCACACCGAATACGCCATCACTTCGGCCAAGGAGGCTCTCGCGCGGCATCCCAACCACGTGGGCGCCATGGCCGCGCTGGCTGACTTCTATCGCAAGGAATCCCAGTGGAAGGATCTGGTCAGCATTCTGTCCAAGCACGCCGAAGTCGAGCCCGATCCCGAGCGCCGGGTTGAGGTCCTGCTCGCGCTGGCCGAGGCCTTCGAAACTCACATCGGTGACGCCGGCCAGGCCACGGTGGCCTACGACCAGGCCCTGCAGACCGACGAGCACTGCCTGAAGGCCATCGAGGCCCTCGAGCGTCTGCACCGACGCACCCAGGCCTGGGAGCGACTGGCCGATGTGCTGGCGCGCAAATCTCAGGTGGTCAGTGACGGCGAGCTGGCGGTGAAGCTGCGCCTGCAGGTGGGCGAGCTGTGGGAGGTCCGCCTGGGCGACAACGAGCGAGCGGTGCAAGCTTACAAAGAGGTGCTCACCGTCGATCCGCAGAACCTGCCGGCGCTCAAGGCGCTGGAGCAGTTGTACGAGAAGGCCGGCCGGATGGATGCGTACCTCGAGGTGTTGGAGCATCAGCTCGAAGTCACTGCGCCCGACGCCGACCGCGTGAATCTCCTGGTGCGCATGGCGCAGGTGTGCGAGCAGCTGCCGGGCAAAATCGACGAGGCCATCAGCAGCCTGCAGCAGGCGATCACCATCGACCCCAGCAATCTCAAGGCGTGCCAGGAGCTGGAGCGTCTCTACCGCAATGAACGCAAATGGGATGCGCTGGTGGATACCTTCCGCAAGCACATCGACATGGAGGGCGACGTCGCGGCCAAGATTGCGCTCTATCTGGAAATGGGACGGGTGTACGAGGAGGGACTGCGCGATCCCGATCGCGCCATCGAGGCCTTCACCGAAGTCGTCAATGCCGACTCGGACCACGCCGAAGCCCTGCGAGGGCTGGCGCGGCTGTACGAGGAGACGGAGCAGTGGGAGCGTGCCGTCGAAATCATGCAACGGCTGGTGGGTCGCGCGTCGCCCGAAGAGAAGGTCGACTTGAGCTACCGCCTGGGCAAGATCCTCGACGAGCAAATGCAAATGTCAGACGTCGCCGAGGAACGCCTGAGCGATGCCTTGGCCATCGACCCGACTCACGTGCCCAGCATGCTGTCGCTGCTCAACATCTACAAGCGGCGCGGCGATTCCTTCAAGGCGGCGCAGTTGATGGTGCGGGCCGAGGCCCACACGCCCAACGTGCTGGAGCGCACGCGCTTGGTGTACGAGGCAGCCAAGCTCTACCAGACGGAACTGGGCGATGAGGCCAAGGCCAAGGAACTTTACCAGCGCACGCTGGAACTGGATCCGGAACACGTGGAGGCCGCTACCCCGCTGGCCGACATTTACTACCGCCAGGGTGAATGGGCGCCTCTCGTGCCTATCCTGGAGATGCTGGCGCGCAAGGCGGATCGCCGGGCTCACCGCGAGCTCAACATCCTGTACTACCGGCTGGCCAAGGCGGCGGAGCAAATGGGCGACGAGGAAAAGGCGCTCAAGTACTACCGCTCGGCCTACGAGCTGGACGCCACCCATCTGCCCACCCTGGTGGATCGGGGCAATCTGCTCTACCGCCGCCAGCAATGGGACGAGGCCTTTAAGCTCTATCAGACCATACTGGTCCACCACCGCGAGTCGCAGAGCGAAGCGCAGATCGTGGAGATCTTCCATCGCATCGGCCACATCAAGATGCAGATCGGCGATCGGGCCAAGGCCATCAACATGTTCGAGAAGGCCCTGGAGATCAGTCCCGGCCACCGACCCACACTGGAGGCGCTGACCGAGATTCACGCCGCCGCGGGGGATTGGGAGGCAGTGATTCGCCAGAAGCGGGCCTTGCTGGCGCACACCGAGGACGTCGAGGAGAAGCTGAAGCTGCACCAGCAGATCATCGAGGTCTACAAGGACAAGGTGAAGAACCAGCAAAAGGCCATCGCGGCCTATCTCGAGGCGCTCGAGGTCAAGCCCGACGCGCGCGGGCTGCTGGTCGATGTGCTGGAGCTGCTCACCGAAACCAAGCAGTGGAAAAAGGCCGTGGAGATCCTGCTGCGCTTGGCGAGCATCGAAACCGGTCGGGTCAAGGCCAAGTACCTGCAGACGGCTGGCCAGATCACCAACATTGAGCTGCACTCGCCCGACGAGGCGGTGGAACTGTACAACAAGGCGCTCGACGAGTATCCCGACGACCTCAAGCCCTTCGAGCGCATCGACAAGATCATGACCGCGAAGAAGGACTGGACCAACCAGCAGCGGGCCTACCGCCGCATGATCAAGCGCTTGGGCGCCGAGGTGCCGACCGAGAAGCGGTCCACCCAGATCGCCCTGTGGCACGCCTTGGGCGAGATCTATCGCTCACGACTCAAGGACTACCGTGCCGCGGGCGAGGCCTTCGAGGTGTGCGCCAAGCTCGAGCCCGACAACGTGCCACGCCACCAGATCCTGGCCGAACTGTACCAAATGCAGGGGCCGGAGGCCTACGACAAGGCCGTGCGTGAGTGGCGGGTGATCCTCAAGCGCACGCAGGATCTCGCAGCCATGGTGCCCATCCTGAAGACGCTGCGACACTTGTATTCCGAGATGGGCAAGTACGACCAGGTGTGGTGCACCGCCTCGGTGCTCGCCTATCTGCGCCAGGCCGACGCCGAGGAACTGCGCTTCCACGAGCAATACAAGCTCAAGACCCTGTCCCGGGTGAAAGCGCGACTTAACGAGGAACTCTGGCAGAAGTACATCTACCATCCCGACGAGGATCGCTATATTTCGCTGATCCTCGCCAACATCAGCCAGGCCATCATGGCGGCGCGCGCGCGCGAGCACAGGGATATGCAGATCAAACGGAGGGATCGCCGCGATCCCACCAACGACAAGCTCATGTTCAGTGGCGTTTTCGTGTACGTGAGCCAAGCCCTCGGTATCACGGCGCCTGAACTGTACCTGCGCCAGGATTGGGCAGGTGAGCTCGAGATGATGAACGCGCGCGAGAAGCAGCAGCTCTGCCCGTCCTTCGTGGTCGGGGCTGCCTTGTTGCAGGGCAAGCAGGAGAAGGAACTGGCCTACGTTCTGGGCAAGAAGCTGGCGCTCATGCGACCCGATCACGTCGTGCGCTGGCCAGCGGTGGTGCCGCAGGTGTCCGAGCTGAAGGCGTACTTCCTCGCGGCGCTCAAGCTGGTGCAGCCCAACGTGCCCATCAAGCCCGACATGGAGCAGCCGGTGGCGGAGCGATTGGATCTGCTGCGCCGTCTGGTTCCACCCCAGAACGTCGAGCAGTTGGCTGAAGTGGTTCGCCGCTTCATCGAAAGCAAAGCCGAGGCCGATCTGCACCGTTGGTCCAAGGCCGTGGACTACACGTCGTCGCGGGCTGGCTTCCTCATGTGCAACGACATCGAGGTGGCGGCCCATCAAATCCAGTCCGAGCCGTTGGCGGTCGGCGCCGCCGATCCCAAGGACAAAGTACGCGATCTGATTCAGTGGTGCGTGTCGGACGAATACTTCGTCCTGCGTGCCCACCTGGGACTTGCGATCGCGTAAATGGGCGAGCCGGCCCTCTGGATCACGATGCTGGTCGCCCTAGCGGCCGGCGCTCTCGCGGGCGCGTGGGCAGGGCGTCGCCTGAGGCGGCCGGCCGTCGACCTCGACGGTGGTGAGGCCCGGCGTTTGCGCAGCGAGGCCGAGCTCGAGCGACAGGCCCTGCTGCGTGAGTCGGATATCCAGGCGCGCGAACAGGCTCTGGCGATCAGAGCTGAGGGGGAAGCTGCCCTGCGCGCACGGGAGGCTGAACTGGCGGAGGCCGAAACCGCGCTGGCGGCTCAGGCAGTGCGGATCGACGAGGAGGTGCGGCTGGTGGCGGAGGCGCGCGACCGTCTCAAGCAACAGGAGGTGCCGGTCGCCGAGCGAGAGCAGGATGCGCGGGCTTTCATAGCCGAAATGCGTTCGACCGAGGCCAGTCGACAAGTCGAGCTGGAGAGGGTAGCGTCTCGGTCGGCGAGTGACGTCCAGCGCATCCTGGTGGAAGCCGAGGTCGAGGACGCACGTGCCGCGGCCGCTCAGGTCTTGCGTCAGACGGCCGAGTCGGCGCTGGCCGGGGCGCAGATTCGTGCGGCCAAGAGAATTATGGGCATCGCGATTGGCCGCTTTTCCGGTCACGATCTGACCGAGCGGCTTCAATTCGTCATCTCTCTCTCGGACTTGCGTCCCGGACAGGTGCCGCCGGCGGATGCCGACTTGCGCGCCATCGAGGCGGTGACTGGCGTACAGCTCTCGTTCTTGGACGGACAGGCGGCGATTCGCATCGACGGTCTCGACGGGGTAGGCCGAGAGATCGCTCGTCGCTGTGTCAATCGCATGTTGAAACGATCCATCAGCGGACCCGCGGCGGTGACCCGGTTGGCCCGCGGCCTTGTGGTCGATGTGGAACGCGAGACGCTCGACGTGGGGCGACGCGCGTTTGCCCTGCTGGCCCTCGATCGCGCGCACCCCGAGATTGTGAAGTTGGTGGGGCGTCTCACCTTCCGCACCAGCTACGCGCAGAATCAGTGGAAGCATTCGGTGGAAGCAGGATTCTTGTGCGGCATGATGGCGGCGGAGTTGGGGCTGAACGTCAAGATCGCCCGACGGGCGGCGCTGCTGCACGACATAGGCAAGGCGCTGACCCACGAGCTGGATGGATCGCATGCCTCCATCGGGGCGGAGTATGCGCGGCGGTTCAACGAGTCCGAGGTGGTGGCCAACGCCATCGGGGCACACCACACCGACGAGCCGTTCGACAGCCCCCACGCTTACTTGGTGGCTGCGGCCGACGCCATGTCGGGTGGGCGCCCAGGCGCGCGCCGGCAGGCGGAGGACACGCACATGGCCAAGCTGGAGGAGATCGAGCGCATCAGCCGCGGCTTCTCCGGCGTGGACGAGGCCTTTGCCGTGCAAGGAGGACGCGAGGTGCGCGTCTACGTGGACGAGAATCGGGTGAACGACCGAGGCGCGGCCCTTCTTTCAACCCAGATCGCGGAGAACATCTCACGCGAGATGACTTTCCCGGGCCAGATCAAGGTGACCGTGATTCGCGAGTTCAGGGCCGAGGAGATCGCCAGCTAGCCAAGCCACCTGGAAGTTTGAATCGCCATGCAACTGAACCTGCCTCCCATCATCCCCTACGCGGTTGGGTGCGTCCTGATTCTCTTTGGTGCCCTTCGCATCAGGTATCTGGGTGCGCCGCGGGCACGCAGGCGCAGCGACGACGACGAGAGCGCGGGTGATCGCACTGCTGAGCCCGACGAGCGCCTGCAACGCGGACCCGAGCAACGCCGCCACATCCGCTGGGGGATTATCTGGGTCCTGCTGGGGCTCTTCCTGGTGATTTCAACCTTCATCCAGGTTCGGCGCGGCTAGGCGACACAAGGATTCGTTCTTGAACGAAGCGCGACATCGCGGGAGCAGGTCGGGCACCGATCCGATGACCCAGTTTTCCTGCCGAGTCGCACTGTAGGGAAACTCACTATCCGGCATCGCTCCAGGGTCAAGTCCCTGCGCGACGATTTTGTCGCTGCCGCACTTGGCCGCAAAGGATCTATAATTCCATGAGTCGCCGCGTGACCCCTTTCTCCCAGTCTTTTCCCCTTAGCAACTGCAAGGAGATCTTTATGAACAGCAGGAGCCCTTTGTCGACGTTCGTTCTCTATCGCTTCGCGGGTCCGGTGCTGCTCACCGCGATGTTCACGTTCGGGTGTTCTGGATCGGGGGCCACCGGGGGCGGCGGGAATACGGCTGTCGCGGGCGGAAATACGGCTGTCGCTGGCGGGAACACGAGCGTCGCTGGCGGGAATACAAGCGTTGCTGGCGGGACCACAAGCGTCGCTGGCGGGGCCACGACTGACTTGGGCGGGAGCACGAGCGTCACTGGCGGGGCCACGACTGACTTGGGCGGGAGCACGAGCGTCGCAGGCGGGACCACGACTGACTTGGGCGGGAACACGGCTGTCGCTGGCGGGAGCACGAGCGTGGCGGGCGGGAGCACCCGGACGGGCGGGAATACGAGTGGAGCAGGCGGGACCACGACCCCCGTGGGCGGGAGCGTGACCCGGACGGGCGGGACCACCGTGGCAGGCGGCAGTGCCAGCGCGGGCGGGACCACCGTGGCAGGCGGGAGCACCAGCGTAGGCGGGAGCACGACCCGGACGGGCGGAAGCACCAGCGCGGGCGGAAGCACGAGCGCGGGCGGGACCACCGTGGCGGGCGGGAGCACCAGCGCGGCCGGGAGCACGGGAACAAGCGCATGGGGAACGCCTGTGACTGGCGGTCCCTCGGGCACGGGGACCACCGCCACAGTGACGGTGAACCCCAGCACCAGCTACGGGACGATCGGCGCCGATTTTGCCGGGTTCAGCTACGAAAAGACGCACGTTCAGAATGGCTCGTTCACCAGCAACAACACGAACATGATTGCGCTCTACAAGCTCCTTGGTTCTCCGATGATGCGGGTTGGAGCCAACGATGTCGAACGTTGCAGCTGGGCTGGCACAGGGCCAGCACCCGCGCAGCCATCGGGGCAGCCTTTCTCGTTTAACATCACGTCCGGCGGTGTCGACCAACTCTGCGCCTTTCTGGCCGCGACGGGAACAAAGGTTATCTACGGCGTCAACTTCGCGTTGGGCAACGTGACTGCCTCCGCAGCGGAGGCGGCCTATGTCATGAGCAAATGTCCGTCGAGCATCGTCGCATTCGAGATCGGCAACGAGCTCGACAAATCTGGGAGTTGGACCTCCCAACAAGCGCAATATGAGAAGTTCGCGACCGCCATCCTAAACGCGCAGGGCGCTCTGTTGGCTGGCCCGGGTGCCACCAGCAACTCGGCCGCATCGTTCAGTGCTCCATTCGCCGACTCCGAGTCGGCGAAATATGGCAGCAAGCTCACCCTTCTGACCCAGCACTCCTACGTTGCCGGAGCCAATACGTCGGGATGCTCAGTGCCCAACCTCCAGATAACAACTTCCAAACTCACCGATATCTTTACGACGATGGAGGGTGCAGCCACAAAGGACAAGATCGCGCTTGGCTGGCGAATGGGGGAAAACAATACCTGCTCGGGTCACGGTCAGCAGGGCCTAAGCGACACGCTCATCGCGGGGCTGTGGGCGATCGATTACATGTTCGAGGTTGCCAAGCGTGGAGGCACCGGAATCAATTTCCACAACGGCGAGACTGGAATGGATGGAACGGTCCCCTTCTACTACGAGGCTATCAAGGAGCAGAATGGCGTCGTGGTGCAAGTACAGCCGGAATACTACGGTATGCTCCTCTTCACCCAAGCCGGCACAGGCTCGATGGTTTCCACGACCGTCACCACCAGCGCCCAGGATTTCACCGCGTGGGCCATCAAGGCGAACGGATTCACCAGCGTGGTGCTCAACAACAGGAACGCCTCGAGCGGCGTCAACGCCACGGTGAATCTCGGAGCCGCAGTGAGCAGCGCAAGTGCGATCTACCTGCAGGGAACAACTGCTGGCAACTTGACGGCAGCGGCAGGGAGCGTGACCCTTGCGGGCGCCCAGGTCACAGCGGCGGGTGTGTGGGCTCGCAATCCGCCCTATGTTCAGGCGGTCTCGGGAAACAACGTGACAGTGTACGTCCCGGCCGCGAGTGCAGCGCTCGTCCGCGTCCTGCAGTAGGCCGGGGAAGCTGGCCCGCTCGATTCGCGTCGACGTTGCCCCAGGACGAAGATCCCAAGGCATCTCACTCGCCACTTTTGACACCAGGCGCGCCAATTCGGTATAAGGTGAATGAGGTAGACGACGAGCGATTGAATGAGGCGCGCTGCGGGAGTTTGCCCCGAAAGGACAGTCTGATCATGTCTCGATCTTCGTTGGCCATTCTGATCGCCGGTTCCGGCTTGCTCGTCGTGTCGGCCGCTCATGCACAACTCAATGAAGAGCCGCCAGCCGCGCCTGACGAGCCGCGGCCCGCAGAGCCGACTTTGCCAACTGAGTCTGCCCAGCCAACACCCCAGGCGCCGACCCCGCCCGTCGCCCCGCCGCCCGTCGCTCCGACGACTCCTGTAAATCCATGGTTGGTTCGGCCGCCGTTCGTCCTAACGGCCGGCGCCGGGGCCGACTGGAAGCTGACGATCTATGGCTTCGCCGAAGCCGACGGAATGTGGGACTCCACCCGGAGCTTCAACGACGGATTGAACAACAACGTCATTGCTCATCCCACGATGCAGGCCGGGCGCAACCCGCGCCTGCAAGCCACCATTCGAAACAGCCGGCTCGGATTCAAAGTAGAATCCCCAGAATTCCATGGCATTCGCCCATCGGGCGTGCTCGAGTTCGACTTGTTTGGCAATCAGCCAAGCATCAATAGCGGCGGCGGATCGCCCGGGCTGCCATCGGGCTCCGGTGCCACGACCGAAGCCGCGTACTTCAACAACGCCGCATTCCGCGTTCGCCACGCGTACTTGAAGATCGAAGATGACTTCGTCGACGCCCTGGTGGGCCAGACGTACTATCTCCTGGGGTGGCAGAACTACTTCTTCGGAGCCTCGTGCGGTTTCCTGGGGCTGCCCAATGAATTGTTCAATCGAACTGTGCAGCTTCGCCTAAGCCACAGTTTCGCGACGAATCCAATCAACCTCGAAATCGCGGCCGGGGCGTTCCGCCCGGTTCAACGCGATTCCGCGGTGCCGGATGGCCAAGGAGGGGCGCGCCTCGCCATCAATCACTGGAAGGGGATCACGACCCCGGGCAGCGGTGGAACGGATGCGCGGGCCGCTTCCATCGGTGTCTCTGGTATGGTGCGTCAGTTCAAGGTCGACCCGCATGCACCGTTGCCGACCTCGCCGATACCACTGATCGGGTGGGCCCTGGCAGCCAACGTGCTTCTTCCCATCATCCCTGCGAGGGACGGCACGGATCGCGGAAACGCGTTGACCCTAACCGGAGAGTTCGTGACAGGCACCGGTGACGCCGACCAATACACGGGAATGACCGCAGGCGCGACCATGCCCAATGTGTACCCCTTGCCTCCTGGGACCAATATCGATTATCAGGGAATCGCAAAGCCGGTGAGCACGCCCGAGGCCGCACCCCTGGTCGGCCGCCCGTACACGCCCAACGTCGATCCCGGACTGGTGGCGTTCGATCGGAGCGAGGGCATTCACACCATCAATTGGCAGACATTCATTGTCGGCATCCAATACTATCTGCCCCCGACGGGGCGCGTCTTTGTCAGCGGGAACTACAGTCAGGGAAGGTCCAACAACATCGCGGCTTTCTATCAGCCCATTGCGCCAGGTCAGCCGTGGATCAATGCGTTGGGCGTATTCCAGTCTTCGCGGTATGTGGACGGGAACATCTTTTTTGATCTGACGCCCGCTGTTCGAATTGGCCTTTCCTATCAACGCGTCGACCAGAAGCTGGCAGACGGCACCAGCGTCCACAACAATCGCTTCGAGTCGACCTTCCTCTATTTCCTATAGCCCGGTGCTCCGGGAGGCGGAACCATGCGAGTGCAAATGAACGTGCGATCCTCAATCATTGTCGCTGCGGCATTGATGGCGGCCGCCACTGGCCTGTCATGCTACGAGAGCCCACAATCGTTTCAACCGATCACGACTGGCGCCAAACCGTGGAATCCCTATAATGTCCCTAATTATGACCCCAATAACCCGTGGGATCCTGAGCCACCCTGCGTAACTGGGTACTACGTCGCCATCGACAGCTGCCCAGGCTGCACCGGCGTGTCCTACGCTCTTTGCACCGGGGTCACCTTTACCCAGTGCGTGTGTGGGGGGCCGTTCTGGCCCGGTGTGCAGTGTCCGAAGTCGCTGGTTTGCTGTCCCAACGATTTTCCGCCGTACAACTGGCTGGAGCTCACAGGGTACTCTGGCCCTGGCTGGGCCGGCCTCAGCCCGGGTGCGAGCGCGCGCACCTGTCCTTGAGCGGGTGGCAGGGAACGCGTCGGTGTCCCCCAGCGCGGCTAATTGTCCTTCGCGCCTTCCTGGATCCAAGCGCGAATGCGCTGCTGCTCCTCTGGGTCAAGCGGAGGTCCAGAGAATGTCAGTTCCGAGGTTCCGTTGGTCGAGTACCCAGTCTTGTCCGCCGGCATTTCAATTCCGCACCTGCTCGTTCCCGCGGGTAGCGGATCCAAGACCTTGAGGTACATGACGCTAGCCTCTGGCTGTCCCGGGAGCACCCGCATTCCATTTTGTGAGCAAACGGACGCCATGCATGGCAGGCCGACGAGGCTTGAGTACGCGCGCACCTTTGAACTCAGGTCGAGGGCGCTGAACCGTATGTCTACGCCGTTGTAGTGACAGAAGTCGTTGCTACATTTTGGTTGGATGGTCTTTGTGTAGACTTCCGTGAACGAGTTGGCAGACGGCGTGGTACCCGAGCCGCATCCGAGGCTGAGAACCGCGGAGGAAGAGAGTGCGAAAAGCGCTGCCAGAACAGTGTGTCTCATTGATTCCTCCACGAGCCCATGTAGATCGCCAATCTACCACAGCCAGGCGGCCCCGCGCACGCCGCTTGAATCGCCGTGGCGGGCCGGAACAATCGGCGTGCTGACCGTGTCCGAGAAAACGTACTGACCCAAGCGCAAGGGCACCTCACGATAGAGGCGCGCGATGTTCGAGACGCCGCCGCCCATGACGATGACGTCCGGATCGAGCAGATTGATCACCGACGCCAGCCCGCGCGCCATGCGGTCCTCATAGCGAATCATGCTGGCCAAGGCGGCCGCGTCGCCGGCTTCCGCACGCTGGGCGATGTCGTTGGCGTCGCGGGCTTCGCCGGCGTGCAGCCGATGGTCGCGGGCCAGGCTGGGGCCAGCCAGGAAGGTCTCGATGCAGCCGCTCTTTCCGCAGTAGCAAGGCGGCCCGGGACGCTCGTCGTCGCGAGGCCAGGGCAGGGGGTTGTGTCCCCATTCGCCGGCAATGGCATGCGGCCCAGTCAGCAATTTTCCCTCTACCACCACGCCGCCGCCAGTGCCGGTGCCCACAATGACACCAAAGACGACCCGGACACCCGCGCCTGCGCCGTCCGAGGCTTCCGACAATGCGAAGCAGTTGGCATCGTTGGCGACTCGCACGGGTCGGGCCAAGGCGCGCGCAAGATCGCGATCAAGCGGATGCCCGATGAGCGCGACCGTGTTGGCATTCTTGACCAGCCCGGTAGCGGGAGACAGAGCTCCCGGGATTCCGATGCCGACGCTGCCCGTCTGTCCGATGAGCGCTTCTGTGTCGCGTACCAGCCCCACAATGCAGGCGACGATCGCGTCGTAACTTCCGCTGGGCGTGGGCACCCGCAGCCGGGCGCGTTCGATGCCGGCATCGTCGATGGCGATGCTTTCGGTCTTGGTTCCGCCGAGATCAACGCCGATGCGCATGGACGGAAGACACTACACCGACTCGGTGGTTCTCGTGAGCGACATCAGAGTTTGTGTCGCATGGAGGCAACGGTGGACGGGTCAAGCGGTCCGCGAGACTTTCCGATACAATGAGGACATGCAGACCCGGTCGCAGCAAGGCTCGGCGGGAAAGCCAGTCGCGCTTGGCCTGATGGCCGCCCTGGCACTGTCGTGCGTGGGTTGTGAAGCCCTGGGCATTGGCAAGAGCAGACCGCCACCCCTTCCCCAGGGCGAAGGCGTGCCTGAGGCGACCGTTTTCCGAGCGCCGGTAAACCAACGCAAGCTGCAAGCCTTTGAACTCGCTGGCCCGCAGAATGAGGCTCCGCCAGCCGATCCAGCACCGGTCGCTGCCGTCACCCCGACCGGCGTTTCAGGCGGTTCAGGCACACTCAACGGGAATCCCAACGGCCTCAGCCGTGACGTCCTGAACTCCGCCATCCAAGGCACCATGGGGTCGCTGGCCACCTGCTTCTCGCCCTCCGCTCAGAACCCCATGGTCTCGGTGTCGTTCGAGGCCGATCCAGCTGGACGAGCCAGCCTTGTTCGTGTCAACGGGGCGCCCCCGGAGGCCGAGCGCTGCGTGCGAAACATTGTCCAGAACATGAAATTTCCCCGATTCGAAGGCAACGGTGTGCACGTCGACCTGCCTCTGACGTTCCACCAGGTCGGCCGCGCCCAGGCCGCGGCCCCATCGGGAGAATCCGAGAAACCTACTGGTCCGCCGCTCTACATCGAGCCGTAGATCGCGTAGGCGAAGGCGGGCTTTGCCCACGGGAGCCAGCGCCAGGGCATGGGAACCCTCCCCGGGTTCCCATGAACGCGTGGGCGAAGGCGGGCTTTGCCCGCGGGAGCCGGAGCGCGGGAGGGGATGGCGAGGCCGAGCGCGAGGGCGCGAGCGTAGCGAGCGGGTGTGGTGGGGCGGGTGCAGGTCCCGACGTCCCCGAAGGGGGAAGCGAGCGGGGAGGTGGTGGCGGGTGGGGGGCCGAAGGGCGAAGCGAACCCTCCCAGGGTTCCCATCTAGATCCTTCAGAACCGCATGCCGCGCTTGGCGCGAAACATGAACCATTTGTAGGTCAGGTACCCGGCGCTTCCGGCGGCAACCAGCCCGATCACGGGCCAGTGCGCAAGAACGAGCAGCCCCGCCCCACCCCAGGCCCCGACCGCCAGCAGCCCCTTTTTTCGCGCCTCGCTCCTGTCACGGGTCACTAGGCTTGTAGCCATCGGCTTCCTCCGCAAGTGTTTCAATCATGGATGTCTGCGGTCCGCAAGGCCGCTACACGGTTGCGCGACTTGCGGATCACGTGATACTTCCTGGCGAAGGAGAATGCCATGCGGATCACACTCTCGATCTTCGCAGTACTTGGCCTTCTAGTCTGGACGCCAGGATCGGCCCTTGCCAAGCAGAAGGCGGCCAAGGCGGAGGCGGAACCTCCGCCGGCCGCCACGCCCCTTAATGCCTGCGGCTGCTACCGCGACGCCCAGGACCAGTGCCACTGCAACAAGGGAAAGAAGTTGAAGTGCGAGTGCGAGAACGACTGCGAGCCGGCCGGTTGCGAGGAGCAACGCCAGAAGCAGCAGGAGAAAGACGCCGCGGCTGCGCTAAAGAAGATCCAGCAGAACGACAAGAAGGGGCAAGCGGCGGCCAAGGCGGCCCAGGCGAAAAAGCAGAAGGAAAAGGCTGCCGAAGAAGCCAAGAAGAAGGCCGAAGGCGGCGAAGGCCGGTGGAAGTAGAGCACTCGGGCTGCACCCAGGTGAGCGAGTTCTGCCGAACAGCTGAGGTCGGCTGAGGACACAAGGGGGGAGGGCACAGAGCCGCCGGGCGGCTCATTTGGTGCGTACCAGGGACCGCAGGGGTGCGTGTCTGGGGCCGCACCCAGGACCTTCATAGCGCGGCCTGGGCGTGTAGGCGACGACGCACATGGGCGCGATCTTGCGCATCGTAACATCACAATGTTGCAAGAACGTATCAATGATTACGCTATGATATCAGCGTGTTGGAGAGCAAAGAGCCTATCCTGACATCCCGGTTTTGATTTTGGCCCGGCTTGTGCCAGCATCGGAACCTTTCAGCCGGGGCACCCCCCCTTCTCCCACCGATTCACTAGGACCAGGAAGGCACAGGTTTGATGAAGAACGCAGGTCTCGACAAAGATTCGCTCCAAACCCTGATCGACACACTGACATCATTCGGAAAGCAGAAGCTACCGCTCAAGGTCAGGCTGGAGCTAGATGAGAAAGACGTCTTTCCACTGGATCTGATCCGGGAGCTGCTGGGTCCCGATATCGGCCTGCACCTCTTGTTCATCCCCGAGGAACTGGGCGGCCTGGGCGGCAATGCCTACGACGTCTACCGAGTCTCGGAGGAGATGGCCAAGCTAGACCTGGGCGTCGCCACCGCATTCCTAGCCATCTTCCTGGGAACCGACCCCATCGTGGTCGGCGCGACCGAGGAGCAGCGGACCTACTGGCTGCGCCGAATTGCCGACGAAGGCTTGATTGTCGCCTACGCCGTGACCGAACCCCTGGCGGGCAGCGAGCTGTCGGCTATTCGCACGCGTGCCGAGCGGGTGATGGAGAACGGCGAAATCAAGGGCTACAAGATCAACGGCGCCAAGCAGTTCATCTCCAACGGCGGCTACGCGCAACTGTACACCGTGCTGGCCATGGCGCCCGATGGTCCTACGTTCTTCGCCGTGGAACAGGGAACCCCAGGCTTGGTTCCCGGCAAGCACGAGAACAAGTTGGGCATCCGATCGTCCAACACCTCGCCGGTCATCTTCGAGGACTTGTACGTTCCCAAGGAGAACCTGCTGGGTGGCGTGGAGGGCAAGGGCCTGGCCCACGCCCAGTCCGTGTTCGGGTTCACGCGCCTCATGGTGGCGGCCTTTGGCCTGGGCGGTGGCGTGGCGGCCATGATCAGGGCTATTCGCTATGCCCGCGAGCGCGTGCAGGCCGGATCGCCGTTGGCTGAAAAACAGGGCTACATGGATAAGTTGATCGTGCCCCATGTGGTCCGGCTGGAGGCGGCGCGCGCGCTCATCGAAGAGACAGCCCATCGGCTGGATCAAGGCGAGCCCGAATTGCAGACCGAGGGCGCAATCGTGAAGCTCTTTGCCACCGAGGCGGGCAACGCCGCTGCCGACGCGGCCATCCAGGCGCACGGCGGCTATGGCTACACCCGGGAATACGAGGTCGAGAAGATCCGGCGCGACGTGCGCATCACCACCATCTACGAAGGTACCAGCGAGATCATGCAGTGGACGGTGTCGCGCGATCGCTGGCGCGCGCACCTGCAAGACCACGGGCAGTACTACAAGAAGATCGCCGCTTCACTCGAAGCCTTGCACCGCGAGGATCCCAACGTGGGGGCTGATGCGGCGGCTCTGGCCGTGAACGTGGTTCAGGAGACGACGGAGCGCTGCCGCATCGGCCGTCTCACGCGCAATCAGCACGTGCTTTTCGAGCTGGGCGAGTTGATGACCCGGGCGGAGATTGCCGCGAATTTCGCCCGCTACGCCGCGGGCCGAGGCGCGCCCAAGTACCAGCCGTTTTTCGCACCTTCGGCCATCAAGGCCATGTCGCGAATCTGTGCGCGTGAGGCGGCGCTTGACGTGCTGGGTCTGGCGGTTCGTCTGGTGCGCGGTATGGATGCAGTAGATGATGCAGCCATTGCTGACTTCGAGCGTTCTCTCCGGTCCAGCGCCATCACCGCATGTGCCAAGGGCTTGATGGCCGATATGGATGTTGTGGCCAAGGCCTTGGTTGAGCAGGATGCCGCTCGCGCATAGCGGGGCAGAGAGAAACTCGAGGAACGCAACCATTCGCTTGATTCGGATACCGGGCAGGGCCGTGGGGCGCCCGGTTTTCCGTTTTCGATATTTGGGAGGAAGTTGAAATGAGTCGTTCGACACGGGATCCGGCCGAGAGAGCCGTGGCCGTCATAGGCGTGGGGGCCATACTGCCCGATGCGCTGGACGCCAAGGCCTTCTGGCAGAACGTCGTGACTGGTCGAAATTCAGTCACCGAGGTCACGCCGGATCGCTGGAATGCAGCCGACTACTACGATCCGGATCCCAAGGCTCCGGGCAAGACGTATTCCAAGATCGGCGGTTGGGTGCGCGGTGTTTCCTTCGAGCCCACCAAGTTTCGCATTCCGCCCACGGTGTCGGCTGCCATGGATGACGGCCAGAAATGGGCTCTTTTGTGCGCAGGCGAGGCGCTGCGCGACGCGGGCCAGCCCGACCGGCCGCTCGACACCGAATCGACCGGGGTGATTTTGGGCAATGCCATGGGCGGCGAGCTGCACTACCTGACGTGCTTGCGCCTGTCCATGCCCGAGTATGTGCACGCCATCGAAGACACCAAGGTCTTCCAGTCGCTGCCCCAGGCCGAGCGTGCGGCCTTCGTGGCACAGTTACAGCAGTCGGTGAACCGGCGTTTCCCCGACACCACCGAAGACACCATGCCGGGCGAGTTGACCAACATCACCTCCGGCCGCGTGGCCGCCGTGTACAACCTGCGCGGTCCCAATTTCACGGCCGACGCCGCCTGCGCTTCTTCGCTGGCTGCTTTGCAAGCCGCGGTCGACGGCCTGGTCGATCATCATTATGACGTGGTGGTCACCGGCGCCATGGACCGGAACATGGGCGCCACCACCTTCATCAAGTTCTGCAAGATCGGCGCCCTTTCGCCGGATGGCTCGCGGCCCTATGACAAGGACGCGAGTGGCTTCATCATGGGCGAGGGCGGGGCCTTCTTTGTGTGCAAGCGCCTGGAAGACGCCGAGAAGGCGGGGGATCGCATCTACGCGGTGGTTCGCGGCGTGGGCGCCTCCAGCGACGGCAAGGGCAAAGGCATCACCGCCCCCAATCCCGTGGGACAGATCCTGGCCTTGCGTCGCGCCTGGGAACGCTCCGGACTGGATCCTGCGACCATGACGCTGCTGGAAGGCCATGGCACGTCGACGCGGGCCGGGGACGTGGCTGAGATGGAGACTGCGGCGAAGCTGCTTTCCGAAGGCTCGCCCATCAAGCATCGGATTGCACTTGGCTCGATCAAGTCACAGATCGGCCACCTCAAGAGCGCGGCCGGCGCCGCTAGCCTGCTCAAGGTCGTGCTCGCCTGTCACAACAAGATTCTTCCGCCCTCGATCAATTTCAAGCAGCCGAATCCCAGTATTCCTTGGGACAAGTTGCCCCTTTTCGTGAATACCAAGGCCCAGCCTTGGGAGAAACCGTCGTTCGGCCCGCGGCGCGCGGGCCTGTCGGCTTTCGGCTTTGGCGGCACCAATTTTCACGTCGTGGTCGAGGAGTACGTGCCGGGCATGCTGACCCGGCGTGAGCCGGTGGTGCAGGTGCCGGCTTCCTTTGCGCCTGGCTCGCCCGCGGTCAGGCTCGCCCGGGACACGCGGCCATCCATGCTGGGAAACATGCTGGCCGTGGGTGGGGCTGATGCCAGCGCCGTGAAGGCGGCCCTCACCCAGGCGTTGGCCCGGGCCCAGGCCGGCGAGGTACCCGACCGCCAACCCCCAGGAGCGGATTTCCTGGCTGCGCCCGCGCGTCTAGTGATCGGCTTTGAAGACGCGGCCGATCTGCTCAAGAAGGGCGAGACGGCCCTGGCGGCTCTGGAGAAGGACGATGCCAAGAAGTGGCGTCTCCTGCAGAGCAAGAGCATCCACTTCCGCAAGGGGCCAGCGGGCAAGGTGGCTTTCTTGTTTCCGGGCCAGGGCTCGCAGTACGTGAACATGCTGGCTGACGTGCCAGACCCCATCGTGCGCGAGACCTTTGCCGAAGCCGATCGCGTGATGGGCCCCATCCTGGGTCAGCCGTTGACCGAATACGTCTACAAGAACGAGGCCGATCCCGTTGCCATGCAAGCGGCGGAAGAAGCGTTGAAGGACACCACCATCTGCCAGCCAGCCATGGTGGCCAGCGACATCGCCATCATGCGCTTGCTCGACAAGCACGGGGTCAAGCCCGACATCGTGATGGGGCACAGCCTCGGCGAATGGGCCGCGGCGGTGGGCGCCGGCATGGTTACCTTCCCCGAGGCGCTGGTGGCGGTGAGCGCGCGCGCGCGGGCCATGGCCTCGGTGTCCATCGGAGACAAGGGCAAGATGGCTTCGGTGGCTGGGCCGGCCGATGAGATTGGGCGCCGGCTGCCCGAGATTGGCGGCTACCTTACCCTGGCCAACATCAACAGCCGCAAGCAGACCGTCATCGCGGGCGCCAGCGATGCGGTGGACCGCGCGGTCGACTACTTCAACAAGCTGGGCATGACCGCGCAGCTCATTCCGGTGTCCCACGCCTTTCACAGCAAGGTGGTGGCGCCGGCCTCCGATGCGCTCTACCGCACGATTTGCGAGATGGAGATCGCCTTCCCGCGCATCCCGCTCGTGGGCAACATCGACGGCGATCTCTATCCGACCCACGACATGGACACCATCCGGCGGCGCCTGGCCAACCAGATGGCGTCCTCGGTCCAGTTCGTCAAGGGCATCGAGACCTGCTACCGCGAGGGAGCGCGCATCTTCGTCGAAGTTGGGCCCAAGCGCGCGCTCATGGCCCTGGCCGACAGCATTCTCGAAGACAAAGACGACGTCATCTGCTTCTCCACCAACCATCCCAAGCGCGGAGGAGTCCGTTCCTTCCACGAGGCCATGTGCGGCTTCTACGCCGCGGGTATTCCACGACCCGAAAGCCTCTTGGCCGCTGTGGCAGCGCCCCAGCCCGCCGCTGAGATCGCCACCGCACGAACTGCGTCTGCACCGAAAGTTTCGATCCCGACTTCTTCGCACGGAGCAACCCAGACCATGAATGAGAGTCCGATTCGCACCTCCGCAGGCCAACCCGATTACGACGGGCTGGGAAGACTATTTGCCCGTTTCCTCGACGAGGGCATGTCGCTTTACGGCGGCCGCCGCGCCAGTCCGCCGGCGCTGCCAGAAGCGCGCTCAGGATCCATCGTCGTGTCCGGCGCGGCCTTGGGCTTGCCCGGGCAGAAACAGCACGTCTTCGATGATGGCAACGTGGACCGCATCCTGCGCGGTGATTCCTTCATCGATCCGGTGCCCCATGTCTTCCGCGCCCGCATGGTGGAAAAGAACGTGGTCCGCCTGGTCAAGCGCGAAGTGGGCGAGCCCAGCCTGGATCCCATCAAGTCGGTGGACGAGGTCATTCGCCTGGCAGGCCGCCGCGGCATCTTCGATATCGTCGAAGAATTCGGGGTTCCGCGCGAGCGCGTGGAAGCCTGGGACATCACCACGGCGCTGGCCATCGCCGCTGGCATCGAAGCCCTGCGCGACGCCGGCATTCCGCTGGTGCGTCACTATCGTCGCACCACCACGGGCAGCTTCCTGCCCGACCGCTGGCGGCTTCCGGCCGCCATGGCCGACGAGACCGGCGTAATTTTCGCCTCGGCCTTCCCGGGTTACGACAACCTGGTCGACGAGGTCACGCGTTTCTTCTCCCAGCGAACCGGCCGCCAAAACTACGAATTCGATCGCCGTTTTCTCTTCCGCATCCTCGCCATGGGTCACGCGCAGTTTGCCGAGCTGCTCGGCATCCGCGGTCCCAACACTCAAGTCAACGCGGCCTGTGCCTCGACCACCATGGCCGTGGGCATGGCGGAAGACTGGATCCGGGCCGGCCGTTGCCGTCGCGTGCTGGTGATTGGCGCTGACGACGTCACCTCGGACAGCCTGCTGGAATGGATGGGCGCCGGCTTCTTGGCCAGTGGCGCGGCCACTACCGAGGATGTGCTGGAGAAGGCCGCCCTGCCCTTCGATCGCCGACGCAACGGCATGCTGCTGGGCATGGGCGCGTGTGGCCTGGTGGTGGAGTCGGAAGATTCGCTGCGCGAGCGCGGAATGCGCGGACTGTGCGAGGTGCTGGGCAGCACCTTCGCCAACAGCGCCTTCCACGGGACACGCCTGGATGTGGATCACATCGAGGGTGTGATGGAGCGACTGGTGTCGGGCGTGGAGCAACGTCACGGAATCGATCGCCACGCCATGGCGCGCGAGTTGGTCTTCATCTCGCACGAGACCTACACACCGGCGCGCGGAGGTAGCGCTTCGGCCGAGGTGTTCGCCTTGCGCAAGACCTTTGGTAGCAGCGCCAACGATCTGGTGGTGTGCAACACCAAGGGCTTTACCGGTCATCCCATGGGCGTGGGCGTGGAGGACGCGGTGGCGGTCAAGATTCTGGAGAAGCAGGTGGTTCCGCCGGTGCCCAACTACCGCGAGCCCGATCCTGAATTGGGCACGCTCAATCTGTCGAAGGGCGGGCACTATCCCGTGCGCTACGCGCTTCGGCTGGCTGCCGGCTTCGGTTCGCAGATCGCGATGACTGTGCTCCGTCGCATTGATGGCTTGGAAGAGCGGGTGGCGGATCGAGCCGCCTACCAACGCTGGTTGTCCGACATATCCGGTTACCCAGCGCCGGTCCTGGAAGTCGAGAAGCGCACCTTGCGCATCAAGGACATTGGCCAGCCGGCGCGCGAGCCGGCTCAGTCGACCTGGGCCATGGGCACCGGTCCGCGCGCGAGCGTTGACGGGGCGCCGATGCCGGCGACGCCCGCGCCGCGGACGCCGACCGCACCTGCAGTGACTGTGAGCGCGCCCCCTGTCCCTCAGCCCGCGCCCGTGCCTGCGGCGACGGTAGTTCCGCCTTCAGCGGCTCCGGCGGTCGCGGCTGTCGCGGCAGCGTCCGGCGGCGAAATGGTCATGGAGTCGGTGCTCAAGCTGGTCAGCGACAAGACCGGCTATCCGCGCGACATGCTGGATCCCGATCTGGATCTTGAGGCGGACCTGGGCATCGACACGGTCAAGCAGGCGGAGGTGTTCGCCCTGGTGCGGGAGACATTCAATATTCCGCGGCAGGACAACGTGAAGCTGCGCGATTACCCGACCTTGCGACATGTGGTGGGGTTTGTGAAAGAGAACCGGCCGGATTTGGCGACGGCAGCGCCGGCACCGGATTCGGCGCCGGCCACCCCCTTCGGGGGCTTCGGGACGGACAGCCCACCCCGCCAACCCCCGAGTGCTTCGCACTCGCCCGTCGCGGCCACGGCAACGACCGCGGCGCCGACCACGGCGAATGTCGTGGCGGAGAAGGTGCTGGGATTGGTGGCAGAGAAGACGGGCTATCCGCGCGACATGCTGGAAATGGACCTGGATCTCGAGGCGGACCTGGGCATCGACACAGTCAAGCAGGCGGAGGTGTTCGCGCTGGTGCGGGAGACCTTCAATATCCCGCGGCAGGACAACGTGAAGCTGCGTGACTATCCGACGCTTCGTCATGTGATCGGGTTCGTGGAGACGAATCGGCCCGATCTGGCGGCGGCGGTTGCGGCCCCGGTCCCGGCCGCCGCCACGGTTACGGCCACGGCCACGACCACGACCACGACCACGGGAAATGTCGTGGCGGAGAGGGTGCTGGGGGTGGTGGCAGAGAAGACGGGCTATCCACGCGATATGCTGGAGTTGGACCTGGATCTCGAGGCCGACCTGGGCATCGACACGGTCAAGCAGGCGGAGGTGTTCGCGCTGGTGCGGGAGACCTTCAATATCCCGCGGCAGGACAACGTGAAGCTGCGTGACTATCCGACGCTTCGTCATGTGATCGGATTCGTTGAGACGAATCGGCCCGACTTGGCGGCCGCAGCGCCGGCGGCGGTCTCGGTTCCGGTTTCGAGTCCGGCCACGGCCCCGGCCACCCCCTTCGGGGGCTTCGGGACGGACAGCCCACCCCACCTGCCCCCGCGTGCTTCGCACGCGCCCGTCGCGGCCACGGCTAGTGCAGTTGGTTCGGGGAATCCGATCGAAGAGAAAGTCCTGGAATTGGTGGCGGGAAAGACCGGCTATCCGCGCGACATGCTGGAGCTGGACCTGGATCTCGAGGCGGACCTGGGCATCGACACGGTCAAGCAAGCCGAGGTGTTCGCGCTGGTGCGGGAGACATTCAATATTCCACGCCAGGACGACGTGAAGCTGCGCGACTACCCGACCCTTCGCCACGTCATCGGGTTCGTGAACAAGTACTTGCCGACGGCAGCTCCCGTTGCTTCTGCGGCACCCGCACCTGTGCCTGTGGCGGTGGCAGCGACGGTGGCAGCACCGGCGGTTGTTGTGGCGGACGGGCCGAGCCCCTTTGTGACCGGGCTGTTGCGTCGCCCGGTGGTGACCCTGCGGCCTCCGCTCGATTCGTGCAAGAAGACCGGCGTGTGTCTGGAAAAGGGCAGCCGTGTGGTGGTGGTGGCTGACGGTGAAGGCGCGGGCAAGCTGCTTTGTGAGCAATTGGAAAGCCGGGGCGTGCAGGTGCTGCGCATCGACGCGCGACCCGAACGGGCCGAGATCGAGGCGGCCTTGCACACTTGGGCTCAGGCGGGCAACGTCACGGGTCTCTACTTCCTGCCTGCACTCGACCACTCGGCGCCGTTGTCGGACATCGATTTGGTCCAGTTCCGCAAGCTCTATCGCGACCGCGTCTTGCTCCTGCACGGGGCGGCGCGCGGATTGTACGACACGCTCAATCCCGGCTGCTTCGTCATCAGCGCCACGCGCATGGGCGGCCAGCACGGCTACGGTGCGGCTGGCGCCAGCAACTCCGTGGGTGGCGCGGTTACCGGATTCACCAAGACGCTACGACGCGAGCGACCCGATTTGCTGGCCAAGGCAGTCGATTTTGAGGACAACGCCTCGGCCGAAACGATCGCGCGCGCTTTGCTCGACGAGACCGAGCGCGATCCAGGCGCCGTGGAGATCGGCTATGCAGCCGGCCTGCGCGTGACGGTCGGCCTGGAGGTCATGCAAGCAATACCGACGGACGCGAAGCCGCCGGTCAAGCTGGATCAGAACACAGTGTTCGCCGTGACCGGCGGGGCCGGGGCCATCACCGTGGCCATCGTGCGCGATCTGGCGGCTGCGTCGCGCGGCACGTTCTACCTGCTCGACGCGCGCGCCATGCCGCCCGAGAGCGAGCACGCGCTGCTGGAAACCGTGATCAAGGATCGCGAGGCGGCCAAGCGCGAGGTCTTCGAGCGCATCAAGGCCGAGAAGGGTCGCGCCACGCCGGCGCAGGTCGAGGAGAAGCTCTTCGATCTGGAACGGCAGGCCGGAATCCTGGAAGCCCTGCGCGGGGTGGAGCAGGCAGGAGGTCGTGCCTTCTACCGCCAGGTCGACGTGCTCGACGGGGCGGCGGTCAAGGCGGTGGTGGACAACATCCGCGCCGAGAGCGGACGCATCGACGTTATCCTGCACGCCGCCGGACTCGAGCGCAGCCGCTCGCTCGACCGCAAGCCGGTCGAGGAATTCGACCTGGTTTTCCGGGTCAAGGCAGACGGACTCTTCAATCTGTTGGCCGCGACTCGCGACATGGACGTCAAGGCAGTCGTGGGCTTCTCGTCGGTGGCGGGCCGTTTCGGCAACGCCGGGCAGGCCGACTACAGCTCGGGCAACGATTTCATGTGCAAGACGCTGTCTTGGTGGGCGGCGTCGCGTCCCGACTCGCTCGGCATCGCGCTCGACTGGACCGCTTGGGGCGGCATCGGCATGGCCACGCGCGGAAGCATTCCCGAGATCATGAAGCGCGCGGGGATCGACATGCTGTCGCCAGCCGAGGGCTTGCCCGTGATCCGCCATGCGCTGCTGGCGGGCTTCTCCGGCGAAGCCGTGGTGGGGCACAAGCTGGGCATCCTGATGGAGCCTTTTGACAAGGATGGCGGCATCGATCCCGACGGCAGCTTGGTGGCGCGGGCTCGCGAAAGGGCGCTGCCTTTGCCCTTCGACAACGTCAGCTTCGATTTGCACCAGGGCCTGACGGCCGAGATCAGGCTCGATCCGAAAGTGGAGCCGTTCCTCTACGATCACGCCATCGACGGCATTCCGGTGCTGCCAGGCGTGATGGGCCTGGAAACCTTTGCCGAGGCGGCCTGGTTGCTGGCCCCCTCTCTTCGTGTGGCGGCGCTCGAGAACGTGCGTTTCTTGGCGGCCATGAAGTACTACCGCCACGAGCCGCGTTCCGTGATCGTGCGGGCGCGTCCGCTGTTGGGCGCGGACGGTCGCGTGCGGGTGCACATGACCCTGTCGTCGGTGCAGGTGGTGGTGGGCCGCGAGCCCGAGGAGAAATTGCACTTTGCCGGCGTGGTGGTGCTGGAGCAGGGCCAGGGGCAAAGCGAGCGCACGGCCGTGGACAGCGCGGGTCCGGTGGGTGGCATCGGCCACGACGACATCTACCGCGTGTACTTCCACGGTCCGGCCTATCGGGTGTTGGAGATGGTCAACCGACTGTCGAGCGGGCAGGTAGTGGGGACCATGCGGACGCCGTTGCCCGCTGACACCACCAACCCCAACAGCACCAGCATGGTGGGGCCGCGCCTGGTCGAGCTGTGCTTCCAGACCGCGGGCGTGTGGGAGATCGGCCAGACCGGCCAGATGGGATTGCCCTCGGTGGTGAAGCGCGTGACCGTGTTCGATCCGACCCCCAATGGCAAACCTATGGTGGCTGAGTTGCAGCCGATTTCGTCCCAGGATGCGCTGTCGTTCGACATGCGCGTGCGCGACAGCGACGGCAAGGTGTACCTGACCGTGGAGGGTTATCGCACGGCGCGTATCCCGGGCGGGCTGCCCGACGAGGCCCTGGGCGCCTTCCGCGGCGTCGTCGGCTGACCGGCGCCAATGTTCCGCACCGTTCTGGTCCACGCCGGCGAGCATCCCGCGCTGGCGCAGGGCCAGGCGCCGCCTGGACTGCTCAGTCCGGCCGAGGAAACCATCCTCGCCGGCCTGACGCTGTTGCCGCGCCGACGGAAGTGGCTGCTCGGCCGCTGGGCAGCCAAGCGGCTGCTGGGAGAATTGGCTGCCGAAGACAACGGGATCGTGGCTGGGCTTCCGAGGAATGAGGACTGGCGCCGTCAGTTCAGCATTCTCAATGACGAGGCCGGCGTGCCCTATGTCGATCAACAAGGGCGGGGGAGACTGCCCTTGTCACTATCGATCTCACATCGCGGGGATTGGGGCTTGGCTGCAATCGCGCTGGTTGATGGTGCACGGATCGGCGCTGACATTGAAACCGTAGAGCCGCGCGATCCAGCGCTGGTGCGACAGTTCTTCAGCGACAGTGAAGCCGATCGCGTGGCACATGGTGGCGACATCGACCGAACCGTCGCGCGCATCTGGAGTGCCAAAGAGGCCGTGCTCAAGGCCATAGGCATCGGGCTTCGTCACGACACGCGCGACATTGTGGTGGGCGACGAGAAGATTGCGCCGGGTCTGGTTGAGGGATGGCGAGCGCTGGAAGCCTGGCTGGCGCCCGTGTTGGCCGTGCGAACAGCGCCGCTCTCACTCACGCTGCTGTGCCGCGACCTCGACGGGCATGTGGTGACGGTCGCGTTGTTGAAGTGAGCCGCATCTCCGGAATGCTTGCACGCCAGCCGCGCAGTTGAGAAGGTGGACGTTGTGACACCTGTCCGCAGTGTCGATTCGCGGAAAAGTACAGGCTTTACCGCTATCCACCGAGGAGGAGTGGCCATGTCCAGATGGCAAAAATCGTTGCTGCCGATCGCGTTCTTTGTTTCTTCCAGTGCCGCCGGCGTGGCGAGCAGCCTGAGTTGCAGCTCCAGCGCCCTGCACTCCTTGGATTCTGGCGCGGCTGCCTCGTCGGCGGGTTCTGGTGGTGCCGCCGGCAGTGGCGGCGCGGCTGGTCCGGGCGGAGCCGACGGCTCTGTCATGGGCGCGAGTGATGCGTACTCTGGAGCTGCGGACGCAAGTGGCGCCGACGGTGCCCAATCCGCAGCCGCGCAGCAATACGTGACGACCTACGCGGAACCCTACTGCACGCGGCTGGCCGCGTGCTGCGCGCAAGCTGGCCTCGTTTCCTCGGGACTGGGGCCTTGCGAGGCCAATCAATTGGGCTACGTCAAGTACCTTGATGACGGCTCTGAAGTCATCGTGTCCTCCGCCATCCAGAAGTTGCTGGCGCAAATGCAGACCAGCTGCGACCAGCCATCGTACGCTCTCATCTCGGCCGTCACCGACGGAACACACCGTGCGGGACAGCCTTGCGTGGCGTCGGACCAGTGTGCGGGCACACCGGCCCTCTGTTGGCTCTCCAGCGACATGTCGAGCGGGACGTGCATTACTCCGCCCCGGGGAAAAGCCGGCGATGGGTGTGTCATCACCTGCGACGACACCTCGTTGTGCAAAGTCGGGACGAGCGCAGGCAGGAGTCCCTATTCAGTGTGCTACGACCAGGACGGACTTCGTTGCGACCTCACGACATACACTTGCGTCGCTGTCACGCCAATCGGTGCAAAGTGCACGGACTTTGGCGAATGCGGAACGCATCAGACGTGCGTTAATGGCATTTGTCAGGCGATGGCAAAGCCGGGAGAGGATTGCAGCAACGGTCAACGATGCGACAACTTGCTCGAATGCTACAGTACCAGCAGCGGCGGCTATGCGTGCCAGAAGATGCCGCTCGCATGGAGCGGAAGCTGCAGTCCGTAGCGGTTCAATCTGTCACGCGGGCGCGTTAGTTACTTGCGCGGCACCAGATCCGGCGACTGGGCGCAGGTGCCGATAGCCATGGTGTTTCGGATACAAGTCTCGTTCGACTTGCAATCGGAAAGAGTGGCACAACGGCTGCTGAGAAGCGCGCAATGGCCAGAGCCGACCTTGGTGCGCCTGTCCCAGCGCACACTCTCGCACTTCATCCCTTCAGGACATGGTCTCGCGCCCCCCGGCGAGCCCCATTCTGCGCACTTGTCTCCTGGGTTTTCCGGTGGGGCAATTTCAGGGGGCGGGAATTTCTGATAGGCGGAGCAGGCTGCGCAAGTCGACAATGCGACCAGGAGCAGGCCGATATCGGTCATGTCAACCAGGGTAGCATTGTCCGCGTCCTGCCGACATCCTGGTCCGGGCGCTCAGGCAGCGATAGAGTTGCACTCCTATGTTGTGCCTCATTCTTTTGGCCACCGGTTTGCTTGCCGTGACCGGGTCAGCCGGTTTGCCCGATCGCGGGGTCTTTGCCGAATTGGACGCGCGCGTGGCGATTGCGCTGCCGGCGTGGGTGCCTGCCGCCGACCTGCACGTGGTGGTGGATCGTCCGCGCCGGCTGCTCACGGTGTTGGCGGGCCGCGAGCCGGTCAAGAGCTATCCCGTGGACCCAAAGTGCGCTGAGCCCACACTCGACTGCATGGGCTTGCGGCCGGCGGATCGGGACGAGTTGTCGCGCCTGCCGGCAGATCGTTTGCCGATGAGCGAAGCGGCTGTGCGCGACAGCGATGGCGACGGAATCCCCGACGCTGTGGATACTTTGTTGGGCGCGAAGAAGGCCGTTCTGCTCGCCTCGCGGTACGTGGAAACCAGTCCGAAGCTCGCCTATCCGGGGGGCGACGTCCCGACCAGCGAAGGCGTGTGCACCGACGTGGTGGTGCGCGCTCTGCGCAACGCGGGCATCGACCTGCAGAAAGAGATCTTCGAGGACGCGGGCCGCGCTCCGGCAGCCTATCTGGCCATCCCCAAACGCAACCCCAACATCGATCACCGTCGCGTGCGCAACTTGATGGTCTACTTCGGCCGTCACTGGCGACGGGTGGAACGGCTGGAGGATCTGTTGCCGGGTGACGTGGCGATGCTGGACACCTTCCCCAGCCGCAAGGGAGTCGAGCACATCGGCATCGTGTCCGACCGACTGGGCAAGAGCGGATGGCCGCTCATCATCAATGCCTGGACTGTGGGCTACCAGACGAGCGAAATGGACCTGCTTGGCTTCGTGCCCATGCCGGTTGCTTTTCGCGCGCCGGCTGCAACTGCTGCGACGCCAGCCGCATCGTCTTCGTTTCACGTTCCGGCTGAGACCCGCCAGCTGGTGACCGTGGTGACATCGGACTGGGGCGCGGGCCGCGCGCGACTGGCCTGGTGGCAGCGGCACGGTGAGGGGTCTTGGGTCCGGCAGGGCGGGCCGGTTGAGGCTGTCGTCGGCAGCGCGGGTTTGGGGTGGGGGCGCGGCATTCACCCGGCTGGGCTAGGCAAGATATTGGGCGGGCCGGAAAAACGCGAGGGCGACAACCGCGCGCCTGCTGGCGTGTTTCGACTGAGCCAGGCCACCGGATACGCCGAGGTGCCGGCGGGAGCCCGAATCAAGTATCGTCGCGCTTCGGCCGCGCTCCGTTGCGTCGACGATCCAGCCTCGCCTTTGTACAATCAATTGGTCGAGGCACCTGCCCTTGGCAAGACTGCGTGGGCTTCCGATGAGCCGATGCTTCGCACTGACGGAATGTACGCCTTGGCCATTGTGGTGGACCACAACCGCGATCCAGTCGAGCCCGGCGCCGGCAGTTGTATCTTCATCCATCCCTGGGTGACGGCCGGCGTGCCGTCACCCGGCTGCACCATGCTGGCGCGTGCCCCGGTCGAGCGCGTGCTACGCTGGTTGGATCCCGCGGCCCATCCCTTGCTCGTGCAACTGCCGCGCGCCGCTTTTCATGCGGTGGCCGGGACCTGGGCCCTGCCGTCTGACGACGGACGATAGATCCGGCTGAAAAGCGGCTCGTGGTATAGATCAAATCCCTTGGATGCCGTTTCCCGCGCGTCCTGTGTGAACACGATGCCGAACTTCGCTGACCCGAGACCGCGCGCGCCTGCCAGCGTCGGATCGCGCTGGCGCTGGGCTCTCGACCACTTGGTCAAGGCAGCCAGGGGTACGTGGTATCCCACCATCGTCTTTCTCGCCACTCGGGCTGCTCTGTTGCTGCTCGGGTATCTGACCCTGGGCAAGTTCGCGGTGTCTCCGTCGATCCGACCATTCCCGCGCAATCTCTTGTTCGACGGCTTCTTTCGCTGGGACAGCGACTGGTACGCGCATATCGCCGACCAGGGCTACATTGCGCCGGCGGCCATCATCCCCGGCCAGCAACGAAATACTGCCTTCTTTCCCTTGTATCCGCTGTGTGTGCGGGTTGCCAAGGTGGTGGTGGGCAATACTTGGATCGCGGGGCTGCTGGTCGCCAATCTGGCTTTCCTGGCGGCGGTCATCATCCTGCACCGGCTGGTGCGCGACCGGCTCGGTGAAGCCACAGCCCGCCGTGCGGTCGTCCTGCTTTGCGTGTCGCCCTTCTCGATTTTCTTCGCGGCCATGTACAGCGAGTCGCTCTTCCTGGCACTGGCTCTCGGTGCTTTCTATGCCGGCGATAAGCGACGCTGGTTCTGGGCTAGCGTGCTGGCCGCACTGGCCGGCGCCACGCGCGTGACCGGGTGCTTGCTTCTCGTCGGGCTTTTCGTCCTGTATCTTGAGCAATCCCAGTTTCGCTGGCGAAGTATTCGCGCGGATATTCTCTATCTGTTGCTGGGCATGTCCGGGCCGTTGGCGTTTTGCGGCTTCCTGTGGGCGCGTTACGGGAATACTTTCGAGTTCTATCGCGCTCAGTATGTGTCAGGCTGGGCCAAAGAAGCGCCCATCACCGCCGCCTTCGCAGAGATCGTCGCGGCCATGAAACCCACCGCAGCCGCTGCCGGGAGCGCCAGCTCGCTCACCTTCGTGCAGATCGGCAGCATCGGCTTTGTCACTGGGGCCGTGATCTGGGGAATGTTCCGCAAGAAGCTGCCACTGTCCTATGCCATCTGGTCATTCCTCATGACAGCCAGTGTGTTGGCCAAGTGGACATCGGCGGGCCGCTATCTGTCAGTTGTGTTTCCCGTGTATGCTGCTGCTGCGGCGTTGGGCGAGCGCGAAGCCTTGTACTACCTCATCGTCGCCCTATCCGGCGTCCTGGCCGCGCATCAACAGATCTTGTTCGGCTCTCCTGACGTTTTCGTGGATGGTTGAGAGCGCCGAGGGAAGACAGTTCTCCGACGGAGAGCGGGCTGCGGGACGGTCTCGACGGGTAATTGAAAGGGTGCGCACGAAGGTTGGGGTAGCG